>Ga0307373_10002745_pt1 | contig 31485 bp, 28 predicted proteins | sample OX2MG_FD_202534 | JGI IMG/M metagenome (GOLD analysis project Ga0307373, IMG submission 202534) | Soil microbial communities from Risofladan, Vaasa, Finland - OX-2 | ecosystem: Environmental > Terrestrial > Soil > Coastal area > Acid sulfate soil | place: Finland: Risofladan, Vaasa | collected...
TCGATACTCGACGCGGACATCGCGGACTTCTTCTCCAAGCTTGATCAGGCCTGGCTGATGAGGTTTCTCGAGCACCCCTGGCCGTCGCGGGGTGTGTCGGCATGAGCGAGCTGTCCCGCCACCTGGAGGATTACCTGCGGCTGCGCCGGGCGCTGGGCTTCAAGCTGGAGTTCCCCGGGCTTGTGCTGCCCAGCCTGTGTGCCTACCTGGAGGCAGCCGCCGCGGTGACGGTCACTGCCGAGCTGACAGTCGCCTGGGCCGGACTGCCCCGCGGCGTCCAGCCCATCACGTGGGCTCACCGGCTGGGCGCCGCCCGCGGGTTCGCCTGCTACCTCAAGACCATCGACCCAGCCACCGAGGTTCCCCCAGCCGGGATCTGGCCATCGGTCACTCCCCGCCCGCAGCCCTGCATCTGGGCAGACGAAGACATCCGCCGCCTGCTCGCCGCCGCCCGGGCGCTGCGCCCGCCGCTGCGCACCTGCCCGCCAGCGTAACCATGCAGCTCGGCGGCCTGAAGCGGAACCTCACTGGGACGCTGCTGGGGTAAGAGTTTCCTCGGCGGCGCCGGGACGAGGCTGCGTTCTGCGCGGGATGTCCCCGTCGCCGGGACTGTATGCCGGTTCTGCCGCCTCCTGATGCCCGGGCCCTGCAGTGGTGCCAGGGCTGGTCTTCCCGTCACCGGTCCTCTCACTGGCAGGCCGATACCGTACCGTTCCCTGGATCTCGCGGCTGTCGGCGGACGGCATGCCATCCGTGAAGGCCAGCAGCGGCTCCTGCCTTGTGCGCACCTGCAGGTGGAAAATGTCGGGCCGGTTGTAGTGGCCGACGAAGTCGTGCACCAGTCTCCCGCGGATCATCAGGTCCAGGTCGGTGTCCGCGTAGATGATGCGTTCCTGGCTCCCGTCGATCGGCCCGGCCACGATACCTCCGAGCGGGTCGATGATGGCCGAGCCCCCGGACGTGGAAGGGTCAGCGAGGAATGCAGCATCTTCCTCCGACAACGGCAGCACGGCACGCATCTCATCGCTGTTCATGCCGCACGAGCTGATCACGTAGCTCTTGTTCATGTACGCGACGTTGCGGCTTGCCAGCAGGCTGGTTTCCTGCATGCCGCACCATGCCGGGATGAAATGATTCGGCCAGCTCGCCACGTGCACGAACGGGTATTGGGCGGACAGCGCGGCGATCGCCAGCGGGTTGGAGTTTTCTCCGCAGATGAGTCCGCTTACTGGGCCAAAGCCGCACTGTACCGCCCCCTGAGACCCGGCATCCCCCGGACAGTGCACGAGGCGTTCCCCAACTGTAGGCACGAGCTTGCGGTGCCTGCCGAGGATCCGCCCATCGCGCCCGATGAACAGCTGGGTGTTGTACAAGGTGCCGGTCGTGCCAGGCCGCTTTTCTGTCAGGCCGATTACCACGTCGATCCCTGCGTGTGCCGCCGCCGCGCAGAGCTTGTCCGTGGCGGGGGAGGGAACCTCTACCGCATTCTTGAACAGCTCGACGGCAAATTCCTGGCTCCGTTGGCTGGTGGCGGGGTGGAAGTAGTACCAGACCGGGTGGCCGGGGATGAAGTTTTCCGGAAATCCGGCGATGTCGGCGCCTCCACGCCCGGCGTCGGCGATGAGCGCACACGCCTTGTCTACCGTGCCATCCCGGTCAAGCCACACCGGTGCCGCCTGCACCGCAGCCAGTCGCAGCCGCGGCAACTTGTCTGCCATCATCGATTCCCCTCTGGTTGCCTGTTGCTGATCCTTGCCGGACGCGTCCGCGCGCTGCCCCGGCAGCGGCTCCGTGACGATCAGCGGGCCAGCGCCCGCCAGTCGTCAGGGAAGAAGAATGCCTCGGAGTCGGGCGGGACCGGCGATTGCACCTCCAGCCACCGCGCAGGCTCGTCCCGCTCGTTCACGAATCCATGCGTGGCGTCGACGCCAACCCAGGCCAGGTCACCGGCCTCGACTTGGACCTCCTGCCCGTCGAGGGTGCCGAGCATCCCGCCGGACAGGAAAAAGTAAATCTCCTCGAACGGGTGGTAGTGCTCGGTTGCCGCATGCCCATGGCCTGATCGCGGCGCGATCTCAGCGACGAAGAGTGTGTGGTGCTGGGCGCCGAGCAGCCGGTCAACCAGCATGTGGACGGAGATATTCGTGATCTTTGGCCCGTGGTAGCCGGGCATGGACAGCTGCGTATGGGGGCCGAGATCGGAGGCCTCGAAGTGCCCCGCGTAACGGTGGCGGGGGTCGGTCTCCGAGGGGCGCCCGAGGTCCTCGCCAGTGACATCCGCGGCTGGGAGAGTCCTCGCTGCCCCGCGGAAGGCGGGCGGCTTCGGAGCCCGGACCGACAGCCACGACAGATCCTCATTCCCGGCTTCCAGCGCGTGACCGACACTGACCGGCGAGAACCCGTAATCCCCGGTAGTGACGTCGTACCGCAGGTCGGCCACGCTACGCCGACCGCTCCCGGAGAGAATGAACCAGGACTCCTCGAACGGGTGCCGGTGGGGCACGACGGCAGAACCCGCGTGGAGCTGGCACAGCCGCACCTCCAGGTGGTTCGCGCCGCTGTCGCTGTCGACCAGGGCTGCTTCCCGCAGTCCCGGTACCGTGGCGGAATCAGCCCAGCGTCGCTCGGAGGCCCGGCACACCCGGAAGGTCATGCCACGCTCCCGACTGTGCAAGTGGCAGCCTGTGCGAGCATGAGGTGCTCATCCCGAAAGCAGTGGTTCATCAGTGACTCCTGTTCTTCGAGGCCGGGCAGGCTTCAGTACGGGTTGGCTACGAAAAGTTCCTGGGCCGGGAACTTGGTCAGGATCTCGGCCCCCTCAGCAGTCACCACAAGCTCTTCCTCGATCCGTGCGGCCGAGATGCCGTCGCTTGCCGGGCAATAGGTCTCAAGCGCGAACACCATCCCCTGCTGGATCTCCATCGGGGCATCCAGCGAAGTGAGGCGGCTGATGATTGGGCGCTCGTGCAGGGCCAGGCCCAGCCCATGCCCGAACTCGAGCCCGAACGCGGTCTTTTCATCGGCCAGCCCGACTTCTTGCGCGGCAGGCCAGAGACGAGCCACCTGGTCGGTTGACACCCCGGGTTTGATTGCAGCGATCGCGCTGTCCATCCACTCCCTTGCTCGCACGTAGGCGTCCCGCTGCGCCTGGTTCGCGCTGCCCACGCAGAACGTACGGTAGTAACACGTCCGGTACCCGTTGAAGGAGTGCATGATGTCGAAGAACGCCTGCTCGCCCGGGCGGATCATGCGGTCGGAGAAGTTGTGGGGGTGCGGGTTGCAGCGCTCGCCGGACACTGCGTTGATCGACTCCACGTCGTCGGAGCCCATCTCATACAGCCGCTTGGCGGCCAGGGCCACGATGTCGTTCTCGCGCACGCCCGGCTTGAGAGTGTCGGCGATCTCCTGGTAAACCCCGTCCACCATGGCGGCCGCCGTGGCCAGCAGCGCGATCTCGTCTGGCGACTTCAGCTGCCGGGCGTCCAGCATGACCTGCTGGCCGTCCCGCACCTCGACGCCCTGGCGCTGCAGCTCGGACAGCATCGGCAACTCGGCGAAGTCGATGCCCACCGGCATTCCTGCCACCCCGGCGCCGCTCAGGATGCCCTTGATCTCGGTCACCGCACGCGTTAGCAGGTCCGCGTCCGGCGGCACGGCGCCTCGCATGGTCGTGTAGGACGCGAACACCCGCGCGGGGTCGAGCCAGGGGCAGTACATGCGGTGGTGCACTGCGGCAGAGCCGAAATCCCACAGATACAGTTCGCCGGTGCGCGTGTGCAGGGCATAGCGGCAGAGCTTGTCGCGGGTCCACTCGCCGATGGCCACCCCGGTCAGGTAGCGAATGTTGTTGTTGTCGAACACCAGTAGCGCGCCGAGGTCACTGGTCTCGATCGCGCTCCGGGCCCGGCTGAGCCGGTACTCACGGAGCCGGGGGAAGCTCACCCGCTCTTCGAAGTCGACGTTCATCCGGCCCGGGGCTGGCGCAAGGGCAGGGGAAGGTGGGCTCATGGGATCTCCTTGTCAGTCGCCGGGATAGTCAATGGCTGGGCAGTGGGCTGCAGGGGTTCTGGCCGCTCGGGCGCGGGATGACGCCTCAGCGCACGCTGGGCGAGTCCGGCCACCCCGCCTGGAGCAGCGAGGACGACGGCGATCAGCAATATGCCGTAGGAAAGCTGGCTGTAGACGCCCTGGACGTGAACGAACAGTTCCTGCGCCAGCAACTCAGTGATAATCGCGCCGATCAGCGGGCCGTACCAGCGCCCGGCACCGCCGATCACCGCAGCGACCACGGTCGCGAGGGAGATGTTGAAGTCGAAGGTGCCGACGGGCTCGATGTAGTAGATCTGCGCGGCGTAGAAACACCCGGCGATGCCGGCGATCACGGCCCCGATCAGCAGTGCGGTCAGCTTGTACCTGGTGGTCGGGACGCCAAGTACCTCGGCCGCGTCCTCGTCTTCCCGGATCGCGATCAGCGCGCTGTACCAGCGGGTTCGCTCGATCACCCAGCAGATGAGGATCGCCACCACGGCGAGCGCGAGGAACAGGTCGAAGAACACCCGGGTGGCCCGGATGGGTGAAATGCCCAGGCCTGTGATGAACAGGCCCTGCGCGCCGTGCGTGATGCCGAGCACGAGGGCGAGGGACTGCACCGCGAGGGTGAGGATGAAGGTGGCTATGGCGAAATACCCGCCGCGCAGGCGGAGGCTCGCGACGCCGATCAGCAGTGCCGCCGCGGCAGCCGCCACCGCCGCGACAGGAGCGGTCAGCAGCGGGTTGAGGTGCCAGGCGGACGAGGTGATCGCGGTCGCGTAGGCTCCAACGCCGAAGAACAGGACCGTGCCAAAATTCATGTACCCCGCATAGCCGCCCAGGATGTTCCAGCCTCCGGCGAGTGCCACGTACATCAGCACGATGACGGCGATGCTGACGGCGGCCACCTGGCCGAAGCTCGATCCCCAGGCGGCGGCGAGGGCGACGGCGGCAGCCGCCGCTAGCATGCCGACCAGGCGCCGCCGGAACAGGGCGGGACCCCTCCCAGGCCCGGCGGCCTGGGACGCGGTGCCGGTTTCGTCAGTGCGGCCGAGCGCTGTCACAAGGCTCGCTCCCTCCGAGATGCCAGGCCGCCGCCCCGCACAATGAGTGCTGCCGCGAGCAGCCCGTAGACCACCACGTCGACGTATTGGAGTGGCAGGACCTGGTTGAACACCGACTGTGCCAGGCCGAGTACCAGCCCCCCGACGAGCGCGCCGCGAATCCCGCCGGTGCCGCCGACGAGAACTACGATGAACGCATAGGCGAGCCACTGGCTCTGCTCCTGAACCGAGAACGGGAACACGTCGGCGAGCAGGACGCCTGACATGCCGGCCACGGCCACGCTCAGCCCGAAGACAATCGACGCCCAACGGTCCACGTTCACGCCGAGCACGCGGGCGGCCTCCGGGTTCTGCGCCAGCGCCTGCACCGCGCGTCCGGCCATCGTGAACCGGAGGGCCGCAGCGATAATGCCGAGGATGACCAGCGCCGCGGCAGCAGCGACCAGGTAGTCAGCGGGCAAGGTGACACCGGCCAGGGTGACGCTGCTGTTGGTGTAACTGACGGTGATGGAGCGGCTGTCGGTCGTCCAGGTCAAAATGGCGAGGCTCTGCAGGAGGATCATCGCCCCGAACAAGCCAAGCAGCACCGCCTGCTCGGACACCCGCCGCACCCGCTGCACCAGTCCGCGGTCAAGCACCAGCCCGAACAGGAAAAAGACAGGCAGTGCCAGGATGACCGCTAGCAGTGGGGTGATATGCCAGGCGTGGAGCAGATCGAAAGCGAAGAACGCGCCAGCGATCACGATGATGCCGTGTGCCAGGTTGAGTACGCGCAGCACGCCCAGGGACACCTGCAGGCCAAGCGCCGCGAGGGTGTAGATCAGCCCGAGCAGGACCCCTGTGGCGATTACCTCGGTGACTGTAGTCATCCGCCCTTCTCCTCGCTCGCGGTTGGCCCGGCCGAGAGCCATTCGCGTGCCAGCGCGGTCACATCACCTGCGAACTCGGAGACCTCGCCGTGACGGTCGTTCCGGCCTGAGCGCAGCGTGTACACGGCGTCCCCGATGTCCAGCGCCGACCTGACATCCTGATCCACCAGCACCACCGTGCGGCCTTCCGACCGCATGCGCGCCAGCTCGACGTACATCATCGAGGCCACAGCGGGCGCGACGCCAGTGGACGGCTCGTCCACGAGCACTAGGTCCGGGTCGGCCACCAGCAGCCTGGCGACCTCGAGGATGCGCTGCTGCCCGCCGGACAGGCTGCCAGCGGGGACCCGCCGCTTGTCTCGCAGCATGGGGTAGCGCTCGTAAGCCGCAGCGATAGCGGCCGCGGCGGCGCGGCGGTCCCGCTTCAGCGGCCAGGCGCCGAGAACCAGGTTGTCGTGCACGGACATCGCAGGGAACACAGAGTGACCTTGCGGCAGGTACGCGATCTTGTGGCGGGCGCGATCGTGGCAAGGGGCACCAGTCAGGTCGTGGGTTTCGGCGCCGCGGACTATTTCCACCTTCCCCCGCCACGGCTGGAGCAAGCCGGCCATCACCTTCAGCGACGTGGACTTCCCGGAACCGTTCGGCCCCAGGATCACGGTGATCCGCCCCGGGGCGGCCCAGAGCGACAAGCCTGACAGCGTAGGCTGCCTGGGCACGTACTCAGCCGTGACATCGGCCAGGCGGATCCCCGTGCTGGCCCGGGCTTGGGCCGGTGCTGCAGCGGCTGTCATCCCTGCCCTCCAACGGGAGCCCCCAGATAGGCGTCGATCACCGCCTCGTCCGCGCACACCGCCTGCGGGTTCCCGGCCGCGAGCACGGCTCCGTCCGCCATGCACACGAACGCATCGGACAGGTCGAGCAGGTCCGGGATCTCGTGGCTGACGATGAGGAACGCGGTCTCACCGCGGCTGGACAGATCCTTGATCCGGTCATGCAGGACCTTCTTGATGACGAGGTGAACGCCGGCGAATGGCTCGTCCATCAAGACGATGGACGGACGGCGTACCATCGCCCGCGCGAACTCCACTAGCTTCTGCTGGCCGCCGGAGAGCTCGCTGGCGACCCGCTGGGAAAGCTGCTCGAGACCGACCAGCCGGAGCCACTCCTCTGCGTCTTCTCGCAGGCGGCTGAGCCCGACCCGGCCGATTCCTTGGTGCTCGCACATGAACAGGTTCTGGAGCACGGTCAGGGTCGTGAAGACCCGCGGGTTCTGGAAGGTCCGCGCAACCCCCAGCGCAGCGATCCGGTGGGCGGCCATGCGTGTCGTGTCAGTGCCGCCCACCCGGATCGAGCCCTTGGTCGGCCGGTAGGCACCGGTCAGCAGGTTGATCAGCGTGGTCTTCCCGGACCCATTGGGGCCGATCACCCCGAGCACTGACCCGGGAGCCAGCTCGAGGCTGACGTCACTGATCGCCTCCAGCCCGCCAAACCGCTTGGCCACATGGTCAACAGCTAGCACCGGCTGCATCCTGGATGACCCCCTGGCCGGTCGTGGTGCGGCTCGTTATTGCGTCTTCAGTTTCGCCGTTGCCACGCTGGGCGGCGAGACCGGCTGCTGCTGACCGTTCACGGTCTGGGTGATCACCTCGGAGAAGGGCGGCGTGCCGTCGGCGTCGTACTTGATCGTCCCGACCGCGGTGTGGAAAGTGTGGGAGTAGATGTAGGCCTTCAGCTTCTGCTGGTCGAGGGTCTTCGCGCCTTCCACCGCCTGCTGGATGACCTGCAAGGCCGCGTAGGCGACGAAGTCATAGGTGGGGACCACAGCCTCGCCGCGGGACTTCGCGAAATTGACCACCGCCTGCTCGCCGGGGAAGTTCTGGCTGGGCCAGGCCACGGTCGTGCCCACAACACCGTTGGTCGCAGCGCCAAGTTGCGGCCAGTTCGGCAGCGTGCTGGCCTGCGACCCGCACACGCACATAACCTTCGGCGTGAACCCCAGGACGTGGGCCTGCTTGACGATGGTGTCCTCGTCGTTGGGCAGACCGAGGATGACCAGCATGTCCACACCTGCCTGCTTCGCGCGCTCGATCGCGGAGGTGAAGTCGGTCGTGGTGGCGGAGTAAGTCTGGCTGTACACCACCGTCATCCCGTCCTGTTTCGCGTAGTTGATCGCGCCGCCCTGGCCCTGGTACCCGTCCCGGGCCACCAGGGTGAACGGATTGTCATTGGTGAGGATGCCAACCCGCGTTGGCCGCTGGCCGTTGGGCAGGCTCTTCACGGCCTCGAACAGGCCGCGGGTGTAGTCGGGCTCCTGGTAGGTGTACGTGCCGACCATCCAGCCGCCATCCTGAGCGAAGTACTGCTTGCCCACGAATCCGCCGTTGAACAAGAGCTTGCCTGCCGCCTTGACCATTGGCACGATCGGTGCGCCGATGAAGGTCGCGTACGGGGCCAGCACGAGGTCGACATTGTCGGAGGTCAGCAGCGTCTGGTACTCGCTCTGGGCCGTAGACGGCGTGCTGTTGTCGTTCTTGATGTCCATGACGACCTTGCGGCCGAGCAGCCCGCCAGACGCGTTCACCTGCTTGGCCCAGTAGTTGTAGACCGCCTGGTACTCCTGGGCCGACTCGCTCAGCGCTCCCGTCAGGCCTAGTGTGCCGCCGATCTTGATCGGGGCGCTTGAGCTTCCCGTCGTCCCGCCACCGCTCGATGCGCACGCCGCCAGAGACACTGCCAGCGCGCACGCCCCTGCCGTCAGGGACATCCTCTTCCTCGACGTCCTGGCCATCTAGCCTCCCGGATCACCAGTCGTTCTGTGGCCCCGCGCGGCGGAGCACACTCGGAAGTGAGGCACTTCACAACGCGTGTAAAGCAGCATAGAACGATGTACACTGACGCTGTCAAGATTCGTTACGCTCATGTAATCTAGACTTGATTTGTGCACCGTAGGCTGACAGGCAACGACGGCTCCGGGGGAAGCGAGGCCATGCACGAATTTGACTCAGGGTCAGTACTCGGGCCGCGGGTGCGTAAGGTCCGGGAGGAACGCGGCCTGTCTGTCCGTGAACTGGCCCGCCGGGTCGGATGTTCAGCGAGCCTGATCTCGCAGATCGAGCGAGGGATCAGCACGCCGTCCGCTGGCACGGTCTATGGACTGGCGGTTGAACTCGGAGCCTCCCTGGACTACCTCTTCGACGCTATGCCCGCTCCGGGCAACGGGCAGCTCGGCGCGTCCCCGCCTGGCATGCTCCGCGGTGTCCCGCCGGCCGGTGGCTTGCCGGAGACGGCCGCCGTACCCGACGGCCACGGCATCGTGCAGCGGGCGACCACACGCCGCGCCATCGACCTGGCGAGCGGGGTTCGGTGGGAACGGCTCACCCCCTGCTCTGACCAGCAGGTAGACTTCCTGGAGGTGATCTATGAGCCAGGCGGCCATTCGATCGACTCACGCCGGCCCGTACGCCATGACGGGTACGAGTACGGCCTGATCATCAGCGGGGCCTTGCAGGCCATCGTGGGCTTTGAACATTACGAGCTGCGCGCGGGCGACTCGATCGCGTTCCCCGCGACCACCCCCCATCACTACTGGAATAAGACCGGCGACAAGGTCCACGCGATCTCGGTCGTCGTGCACTCCGAGCCGGGCCTGGCGTGATCCGTGCAAACAACGCCGGGCGTCCTGCGGCAGCGGCTCGGCATACCCGGGGCAGGTGAGCAGGCTGAGCCCTCTCTGTCAAGCTGACCTGAGGCACTCCTCGCGGCGTGAGATGTGCCATGGAGGGTCGTATCGATCACGAAATGTGGGTCAGATCCTGAAATCCAGCCCCGGCCCGAAACCCGGCAGCGACACATCCGTATTGGACCGGGTGAAATCCCCGTTCTCCGTGTTCACCGGGTCCCCCGCGGTCGCCTGCGGTCGCCTGCGCCACCCCCCGGCGCGGCCAGGTTCGCGGCCCCGCCCGCGGTCGACCCGGCCGGCACCTCCCCGCCCGTCGAGGGCGCCAGCGCCTGGGTGCTCGCACTCACCGGGGCGCCCAGCAGGATGTACGGCTGCCCGGTCTGCCCGTCAGAGGCGGTGAAGTCCGCGGCCGCGTCCGAGGCGGCGTCATAGGCGACGGGCGTGAACATCGCGGGCCAGGAATCAAACGCCTCCTCAACGGGGCAGGCCGGCGACGGCCACGAACCGGCTCCCAGCGCGCTGCTGGCAAACCCCGCGAACGTCCCGGCTGCCTCGGCCTCCCACGCGTTCACGGTTCCCGGGTCACCGCACGCCTGGCCGCCGGTGACCATGACTCCGCCGGCGGCCTGGATGCCCTGCACCCCGTTCAGCAACCCGACCGCTGCCGCGGTCGCGGTCAGCGAGTACGCGCAGTTCAGCGACAGGTACAAGCCCGTCCCCGCCTGGCTGGAGGCCGAATACCCGGCCGCCGCGTACCCGGCCGCGTCCTCCACCAGCGTGTCCGCGTCCGCCGTGCCCGCCAGCGCCGGAGCGGTGCCCAGCACCGCGATGTCCCCGGTCACCGCCGCCTGCCACGCCGTGCCCAGCGTGCCCGTGGCCGGCAGCGACTGCGAGCACGTCCCCCCGGTGGACGGATCCCCGATCACCAGCGCCGCATACGACTGGAACTGCGCCTGCGACATGCCCGCCCACGCCGACGGGGTCACCTGGGTCACCGCATAGCCGGCGTTCTGCAGCACCGTGGTCTCCGGCGCCGTGCTCTCCCCGCCCTGCACCAGCACCGGCAGGCCCGCGGCCTTCGCCGGCGCGGCCTTCGCCACGCTCACCGCTGCCGGCACCAGCACCGTTCCCGCGGCCAGCAGCGGTGCCAGCCCCGCCGCCACCACGCGCCGGGCCCGCCGCAGCACCCGGCGGCCCCGCGCCCGCGCGGCACGCCGCTCCCCCGGGCCCCGGTAACCCGCAACCCGCAACCCGCAACCCGCGCAGCAGCATCATCCGTGCCCACCTCCAGGCGCCAGGCAAGGCCGCAGGCCCGCTCCCCGGGCCGCTGCCACGCACAACCTCTTCTCAGAAGGGTTACTGTATACGTTCACAAAAGGCACCCGTAAAGGCCTAAGAATGGCTTGACTTTCCCGGCGGCACATGCGTCAGACGGTCACCCCCGGAACCATCTGTGCCACCGGGCAGGCACGCGGTCCTGCCCATAGAGGCTGGCCTGCGGGAATGGCCGCCAGCTCTCAGCCGGCCATTCCGCCGGCCCCAGCACACAGGCCCGCGCAGGCACGCTGGCCCAGCGCGGCCCCCGGTAGCCGGCCCCCGGACCTGGCCGGTCAGGAGCTGACCGGAGGCCGGCCCGCGGCCCGCAGCACCCTGTTCAGCGGACCCAGGTCAAACAGGCCGGCCAGCGACGTGACCGGCTTGATCAGCCCGGCCGCCGCGGCGTGCCGGGCCTCCGCCAGCACCGACCCGGCCACCGGGTCGCCGCTGAAGGCCAGCTGCGCGAACGAGGCACCCAGCACACCCGGCGCAAGTCCCGCGCCCAGCCTGGCGGTCAGCTCCTGCTCCACAGCCGCTTCCGCCGGCGTCCGGTGCGCGGCGATGAAATCATCCGCCTGGAGCTGCCCTTTCAGCAGCCCGTACACCGCCCCCAGGTCACCGGCCAGCAGCCGCCGCGTGACCACCAGCACCACGGTGGAAAACCGGCCACCCGGCCACAAGCCCGCCTCGTTCACCAGCACCCGGCCCCCCGCCGCCGCCAGCTCCGCGTCTGCCGGCGCCGGCTCCCACCCGCCCCCGATCCCGCCCGCCCTGAAGTCCCGCACCAGCGCCTCATCCGGCATCACCGGCACTTCCGCGCCGGTCAGCGCAGGCAGGCCATGCTGGCGCAACCAGAAATCCAGCGCCGCCTCCTGCGCACCACCCGCCGGGGCTGCCAGCCGCGCATCCGCCAGCTGCCGCACGGTCGTGACGGTCTTGCGCACCACGAGCTCAGCGCCTCCCGACGCCGCGCCCGCGACCACCTCCACCGGCCTGCGCCGCGACACCTGCCACGCCATCACCGCCGCCACCGGATCCAGGTACGCCGCATCCAGCTGCCCACCCTCCAGCGCAGCCGTTTCCGCCTTGACCGAGGTGAACGGCACCGGCTCCAGGCTCACCCGCCCCAGATTCCCCGCAAACACGCCCGTCCGCAGCCCCACCAGCGCCGGGGCGTCCAGCACCCCCGGCACGAACCCCAGCCGCAGCACCCCATGCCCGGCAACGAACGCAGTCGGCCTCCCGCTGCCACCGCTGCCCTGCGGGGCGTTCGCCGCCGCGGAACAGCCCGCCAGCAACACGCCTACCGCCGCCAGCCCCGCCACCGCTGCCCGCATCAGCCCACGCTCCAACCAGCTCCGCAACCCAGCGCCGCCCAGTTCTCCGGGCCGCCGAAGCGGCGCACCAGCTTGCAGTACCTGGCCTGCAGCCGGCCCTGAGTCTTGATCGCCGGCCAGGCGGCCTGCACGAGCATCGGCTTGATGCAGGTACCGGCATCACCGGTCCGGCCGTGCTTGCGTAGCCCGGCGCTCATGTGGTTACCCGGGCACAAGGTGACCCAGGACGCGAGCTTCTCGCAGCTGCCGGAGTACTCGTGCGGGGCCGGGCCGACCCCGGCCAGCCACGCGCAGGCCACCGCGTCCCCGAACCCGGGAATCGATTTCAGCAGGCCCAGCTCCCGCTGGTACGGGGCGGCCTTGACAGCGATTTTCTGCTCCAGGCCGGCGACCGCAGTGTTAAACAGCGCGATCCGGTCCAGGTGCAGCCGGCACAGCACCGCGTGGTGATCGGTGAACCGGCCCACGAGCGCCTGGGACAGGTCAGCGAGCTTCCCGGCGGTGCGCATCCGGCCGATCGCCAGGTCCGCCAGCACCCGCCCGCGCCGCTCCCCGCCGGTCAGCGCCCCGGCCATCAGCCCCGCCGACTTGCCGGCCAGGTCTGAGACCACCGGATCGAGCTTGATCCCCGCCGATTCCAGCGCCCCGGCCAGCCGCTGGATCTCCCAGGTCCGGGCCTGCACAGTTTTGATCCGGTACCGGGTCAGGTCCCGCAGGTCCTTCAGCGCCTGCGGGGGGATGTAACTGCCGCGCAGCAGCCCGCACCCGGACAACTCCGCCAGCCGCAACGAGTCTTCCGCGCCGGTCTTGTGCCCTGTCAGCGCCTTGGCGTGCGCCGGGCCGATCACCGCGACCTGCTCGAAATCCTGCTCCATCAGCGCGTAATACACCGGCTCGGCGTACACCCCGCTGGCCTCCATCACCACATGGGTGACATCCCGCTTGCGCAAGTCGCGGGCCATCGTCTGGAGGACCCCGTAGAAGGTCCGGTACTCCAGCACCTCCGAGCTCCGCGTCCACGCCCGATGACCCGGCCCGCGGATACCCACCTTGATCATGTCCTTGTGAACATCGATCCCGGCGACCCGCTCAAACATCACCCTCATACGCCCGCCCGCCTCCTGCAACGGCTCACTCCGAAACAACAGGGAAAGGCACGCCGCCCGCCGGAGCCCACGATCAGCACAGGAGACTGACACACGCGCACGCAGCAGCAACGGGGGGTACCCGGAACAGGGCTCCAGCACCAAACTTGCATACAGCCTCGAACGGGCCAAGAGGGACCCGGTGACGACAGGCGGCACACCAGCCCAAGCCTGTCCGCCCGCGCAACCCATGTCAGCCGATCCGCCACGCAAGCCACACAGACCGCCCACCCTCAACGGCCAGCGGAGCTGCAGTGCCCAGTTTCGTCCCCACGGGAGCCCCGCGAAGCGGCGCATGTTTTTCTTGCATGCCATTCCTGGCGGTTCCGTCCGGCTGCATCGCAGGGGGTCGGAGGGCCGCAGGTCAGACACCCTAGGTTGTCCGGCTGTGGTCAGCTGTGTCGAGCACCGTCTGGTCACGTAGTCACTTGGTTAGTCACTGGCCTTCGGCCTCACGGCCTGGACGATGGGTGACGCCAGGCCACAGGAGCCGTCCTCCAGTGTAGGACCCGCCCCGCCCCGCATAGGGGTGTCACCCGTTCGCGGAAGGGGAGGCACGGCTGGCCGTGTGCGTGCACCGGCTAGCTGTGCCCTTCCACAGCCCAGGTTCTGGCTACCGGGTCCCACATAGCGACTCCGGCGGTCCCGGTCAGGAGTGGGTCGGCGAACTCGGCCACCGCCGTGATCGCTTCGGCGTAGGAGGCGGGGAGCTGGCTGGCAAGCCCGTTCCTGTCCAGGTACACGGACCACGCTTGCTGGCTGGCCGGCCCGAGCCGGCCAGCCAGGACGGCGAGCGGGCGGAGAGTGCTCTGGCGGTGCGCGGCGGTCGCGCGCAAGGCCGCCGCCAGTTCCGCCGCGCTGACCCGGTGGCGGCGGGTCAGGAGCACCACGTCAGCGAAGTCCCGTTCGCGGGTGGTCGCCTCCCCCCGGTCGATCATGGTGATGATCTTCTCTGCCAGCACGCTCGCCAGCGGATAGCCCAGCAGCCGGAACGACCCGGCCAGCAGCCCCGGGTACTCGATCTCGACGGGCGCCGGGGTCACCGGGTCGCCGACGTTCACATCCGCGCGCAGCACGGTGCGCGCCCGGTCCACCATGGCCGGCACAGCCAGCCGCACCCCGGCATACAGTTCGGCGTCCCGGATCACCCGGGCGGTGAGCCGATCAGATGAGAACACGACCCCGTCGTCCGCTTCAATGTCGAGCACTTCCCGGACGGCCGCGGCGACGGAGTCGACGTCATTGCGGAGCCCGGTCGCGAGCAGGTCGATGTCGGCTGTCGGCCGCCGGGTGTCCAGCGCGGCCAGCAGCATGCCTCCCTTGAGGACCATGCGGTGGCGGTGCCGCGAGCGCGCCAGCCGGAACAGGAAGCGCTCATGCACATACATGACCAGGTACTCCTGGGCTGGCCGACCCGCCCGGCGGGCCAGCGCCTGCAAGTCGAGGTAGGCGCGACCGGCGGGGCTGTCGCGGCGGGGGCTCATTCGGCCAGCATCCGCAACGCCGCCAGCACCGGCGCCCGCACCCTCAGCTCGCCAGCCAGCTCCAGCACCCGCCCCGGCCGCGGCCGGGGCCCGCGCAGATACCGGCGCATCCCCCCAATCGCCAGATCCTCACCCACCTGATGCCTCAGGCGGAAAACATCCACAACCGTCCTCTCGGAATCGCTGATCCAGAACTGCGCGCCGCCCTCCACCGTGACCCGCGTCCGGCCCAGATCGAAAGTCTCAGCACGGAAGACGTGCACCCGTGTTGGCGGGTGGTCGATCCGGGGACGGTGCGTTCCCTGGGGGACCGCAAGATCGACCCAGCCCGGGATCTCGTCGCTCAGATCCCAGTAGGCCAGCGCCGACCCCAGACACACCATCGCCCTGGGAGCCCGGGCGCAGACCGCCACGAAATCAAGCTGATCAAGCCCGCCAGCCTCCCCGAGCTGATACACGCCCCTGGCCAACTCCACCACCAGCCCGGCATCACGCACCCGGTACAAGTCCCGCCATGAAACCCCCGCCCGCACAGCATCGCCCGCCCGGAACACCGGCCCCAGCGGCCGGAGCCGATCCACAACAGCCTGATCCGACGGCACGCATGAAACCCTACATCGCTAACTGCTTCCCATGCAGGTTTTCATACGTGGGCGACCGCCCCGCATACTACGGCCGCTGACTATCCGCAGTTGTCCCGTGGTGTGTACCACCCGGCCCTGACCGAGCCACTAGCCCTTGAGCAGACGGTACGGGCCTGGCACCAGGCAGGCCAGAGCCGACGCGTCATAGCTCCGACCTCATCATCGACCGGCGCAAGATCAAATGCATCCTCGACCAGAGTCGCGTGATCGAAGAGGCAGACACGGCGCCAGGCCTCGGCGCCTCCGAAGTCCTGCCGGAGCACCGCGGAGACACCCCAATCCCTCTATTACTATAAGTAGTCAATCGCTACCAAACGTAACCTACACGCAGCTACGGCTAGCGCGACTGTATCGACCGTCAACGGTGCCCGCCCGCACGCAAGTTGCGGGTCCTTCTGGCCGTGAGGGCACAGTCACTTTCGATGTCAGATCCGGCAGCTTCCTGCGGACCGGCCGGGGCATCTGCCCTCTGTTGCACGGATCCGGCGAGATCCCAGGATGCGGCTCTTGGGGCCACTTCCTAACTGCCTGACGGCGGTTCCCAGGCGGTACCCAGAGCAGTTCCCGGGAGCGCTTCCGGGCGGGTGCCCGGGCGGGCGGTTCCGAAGGGGGTTCCGGGAGCAGCGCCCGGCCGGAGACGGGCCGGGCGTGGCTGCGGGGCGCGATGGCGGCGCTCGCGGTGCTGGCGGCGGGCGCGGTGGTGGTGGTGGTGGTGGTGAGCTGGGACGCCCAGTACGTGATGGTCCGCTCCGCCCGCCACGTCGCCCTGGTCGCCGCGCTGGAGGCAGGCATCCCGGACGCCGGGGCGCTGATCTTCGTCGCCCTCGGGATCGCTTTAGCGCTGCACGGCCGGCGGGCGCTGCGGCCCAGGACGCTGAATGTCGCGTGCGTGGCGATCTCCCTGTCCATGAACGCGATGGCCGCAGGGCCCGGCGGGCCGCCGCCGGGCTCCCGCCAAAAACCCGCAAGCGGCGCCGCACCACCCTCACCAGCCTCGCCGCCGCCCCGCCATAACAGGGCAGGCAAGACCCGCGCCGCGGCCTCGCCGCTTCCCCATCAGCCAGACACGGTCACCACGGCGCTCCGCCGCGCACTGACCCAGGCCCGCAAAGCCCCCCAAGGCCAGCGCCACATCAAGCACAAGATCATCTCAGGCCAGGCAGCCCTGCCAGCGAAAATGTCAGACCCAAACGTGAACATGGATCCTGGTGAAACGTGAAGACCTCCGGGTAGCGGGGGCAGGATTTGAACCTGCGACCTCTGGGTTATGAGCCCAGCGAGCTACCGAACTGCTCCACCCCGCGTCGATTCCACTGATGTCAGCGAACGACGGCCGCCAGAAATTCCGGACTGGACGCCATCCGTAGCCAGGGCCACCAACACCGGCCAGGCGGGTCCCAGGAGGGAGCGTAGGGTCGGTTCCATGGCACTCACCGGACGGAAGGCGCTCCTCCTCGCGGCTGACGACTTCGAGGACATGGAACTGCTCTACCCGCTTTACCGCCTGCGCGAGGAGGAGATGATGGTGACCGTTGCGGGCCTCGATGACCAGCCGGTCACTGGCAAGAAGGGACACGGGCCAGTCGCCGTCGACACCACCGTCGACCGGGTAGCCGCAGCCGATTTCGACGCCCTGGTCATCCCGGGCGGATACGCACCGGACAAGCTACGGCGCTCCGAAGCCGTGCTAGCCCTGGTACGGGCGTTCGATGACGCAGGCAAGCCGATCGCCTTCATCTGCCATGCCGGATGGGTCCCGATCTCAGCCAAGATCCTCAAAGGCCGGCGCGCGACCAGCGTGGCTGCCATCCGCGACGACATGATGAACGCAGGCACCGACTGGGTGGACCAGGCCACCGTGGTCGACGGCAACCTCATCTCGGCCCGGACCCCGGCCGACCTCGGCCCCTGGATGAAAGCACTGCTGGCGGCGCTGGGGAAGACGGAAGACTAGCCCACGGCCAGCTTCCACCAGCCACCCACCGGCCTGTTCAACGAACTCGACGTCAACGCCCTGCCAGCGTGCTGCCGAGAGCCAATCCGTGCGGCTGAGTGCCAGCGATCCACGTCCAGAACGACGGTCAAATGACGGTCAAGCGATCTTGGAACCCGCCCAGATGGGCCCAGAACCACACCCTGACCTGGGTGAGGTCTTCACGCTTGGGGTTGAGCTGCCCTGCCGGGCATGCCCGTGTGGGCGCTCGCGCGGGCATGCGGCCAGGTGGTCAGCCGGCCACGTAGTGGTGGTAGGAGACGCGCCAGGGGCCGCTGAGGTCGCCGCGGCTGTGTTCCATGATGAGTCTCGTGCCGTTGACGGTGCTGCTTGCGGGGTCGGTCAGCACGTTGCCCGTTGCCATGTTGGTGATGGGGCCGAAGTCATTGCCGGACACCTGGCCGATGGCCCATGTCTGGGTGGCTGCGCCGGTGCAGGCCGCTACCTTGACCGTGGCGCCGGCCTTCGGGCCGGTGGCCTCCGACCCGGTGATCTCCCGGCTGGTCGCCGCGCTGCCGGCGGAGGGGCCGCGGGCGCTGCGGGCGATCCGCAGGGCCCGCGCCGCCGCACGGGAGCGGGCCTGGGCGCTGGCAGGAGACCGCGCGCCCGGCGCCGGGTTAGAGAAGGAGAAAGCCGCTTCCACCTGGAAGGAGACGTTCGGCTTTCACCCTCTGGCCGCGTTCGCCGACCACGGTGCCGGGGCGGGCGGGGAACCGCTGGCCATCGTGCTGCGGCCCGGCAATGCTGGGTCGAACACCGCCAGCGAGCACATCGAGGTGACCCGGCTGGCGCTCGCCCAGCTGCCCCGCCGCCAGCGCCGCGCGCTAATCCGGACCGACTCCGGCGGCAGCACCCCACGACTTCCTGAACTGGCTCGCCAGCCCAGGCCGCCGCATGCACTACTCCATCGGCATGACCATCACCGACGACATCGCCGAAGCCATCCTGGCTCTCCCGGACCGCATCTGGGAACCCGCCTATGACGTCGGCGGGAAGGTCCGGCCAGGAGCCTGGGTAGCCGAGCTGACCGGCCTGCTGGACCTGGGCGGCTGGCCGACGGGGATGCGGGTGATCGTCCGCAGGGAACGCCCCCACCCGGCGCCCAGCTGCGGTTCACCGACATCGGCGGGCACCGGTTCACCTGCTTCGCCACCGGCGCCCGGACCGGGAAGCTCGCTGACCTGGAACTACGCCACCGCCGCCGCGCACGCTGTGAGGACCGCATCCGCGGTGCTAAGGACACCGGGCTGCGCAACCTCCCGCTGCACAGCTTCGCCCAGAACCAGATCTGGTGCGAGCTCGCCGCCATGGCCAGCGAACTGCTGGCCTGGATGCAGACGCTCGCCCTCGACGGCGCCGCCCGCGCCTGGGAGCCCAAACGCCTGCGGCTGCGCCTGTTCTCCGCCGTCGGCCGGCTGGTGCGCGGCGGCCGCCGCCTGCGGCTGCGCCTCGCCACAACCTGGCCCTGGGCGGGTCAGCTCACCACCGCGATCACCCGCCTGGAAGCCCTCACCCCCGGCTGACCAGCCCGAACCGCCCCTACAACCAGGAAGGACAGACCCCAGTGCCCGTGGAACCCCGCCGACCCGGCGCGACAGCCGGGAAACCCGCCACGGCCACAGGCTGAAAACGTCAGCCAGCCACAGCCTCAGCCAGACACATCAAGATCACGAAACATCGAGGCTAGGCACCAGAGTGGCCGAGCTTGCCCAAAGCGCCGTCCCCGAACAAGCTGCCGTGATGGCCGCAAGACGGCGGTGATCCATTCTGGCAGGTGCTCGCCATGGCGGGCAGCCGGGCCAGCCTGCCAGGCTGGCGAGGGCATCCGGCGCACCGTGACGAAAGGCCCACTGCATGAATATTCACCGCTCTGAATAGGGGAGAAGTAAGGCCCGTGCCTCGCACGACCTGGCGAGGCGGGCAGCGAGCCGGGCCAAGCGTGCCACTCCAGCCCCACCGGCCCCTCCGGCCGCACATCCGCGGCGGTCGCCTGTGGCCAGCGCGGTGGGACAGCGCTGCGGTGGGGTTGGAGCGCGGGTCAGCCGGTGGGCGTGGGTGACGGGGCGCCCGAGGCCGGCGGCGTGGTCGGCGGCGTCACCGTGGGGGTGGGTGTCCCGGTGACGCTGGGCGATGGGGACGGGCTCGGCGACGTGGTCGCCGGGGTCGGTGTCGGCGTGGGGGTCGGCGTGGGGGTCGGCGTGGGGGTCGGCGTGGGGGTCGGCGTGGGGGTCGGCGTGGGCGAGATGGAACTGGCCGACACCGTCGGGGTGGGGCTGGCGGACGTGGTGGCCTGGCCCTGCGCCGGACCGACCAGGTTCGGCGGCTGCACCGGCTGCCTGCTGGGGGTGAGCATGAGCACCAGCGCCGCGGCGACCACGCCCACCACGGCGATGGCACCGCCGGTGGCCGCCCCGGCCGCGAACGCCCGGCGGTCCCGCCGGGCCTCGGTGCGCCGCCGCTCGCGCAGCCAGTCGGGCAGTGCCGCCCGCTGCGCGGCCCAGCTGTTGACCGGCGCGGCGGCGAAGCCGAGGGTGGGGAACAGCAGCAGGCCGGCCAGCAGCGGCCCGCTCAGCTGATACCACTTGGACAGCGCGGCGGCGATGCCTGCCGCGCCGAGCAGCGCCAGGGTTATCTCGGCCCAGTTCGCCCGCAGCGCCTCCCACCACTTCGACTGCTCGCTGGTCTTCGGGGTGCGCAGGAAGGCCGCCTTGCGGGCGATCAGGCCCAGCACCGAGGCCCGCGCCACCACCAGCGAGGTGGACTGCCAGATGAAGAACGCGCCGAGTGCGTCGCGCCACGACGCGCCGGTGCCCCGGCGGAGCAGCGCCACCGCCCGGATCAGGCCGAGGACGACGAGCACCGGGATGGTGGCGACCAGGAACGTGGTCAGCTTGCGGAACAACTCACCGCCGCCGAGGGCCAGGTTGGCCGCGCCGGCCAGCAGGAAGACGAAAAACACCAGGCCGAGCAGGTCGCCGTACCACTGGATTCCGCCGGCCGCGTAGGACCAGCGCTGCCCGGCGGTCAGGTGGTTCTGGTGGGTCCGGCGCCCGGGCAGAAGCGAGCGCCAGTGCATCCGCAGGATCTGGATGCCGCCGAAGCACCACCGGTAGCGCTGGCCCTTGAGCGCCTCGAAGGTCAGCGGCATGATGCCGCGGCCGTAGGTGTGGTCCACGTGCAGCCCGTGCCACCCCGCGCGGAGCAGGCGGAGGGAGATCTCGGCGTCCTCGGTGATGCACCACTCGTCCCAGCCGCCCAGCTCGTCGAGCGCGACCCGGCGGATCAGCCCCATCGTGCCGGCGAAGATCGCGCCGTCGTGCTCGTTCCGGGCCGGCTGAGAGACGGCGAAGAAGTACTTGTAGGAGTAGTACAGCCGCCGGTAGTAGCGCGCCTGCTGCCAGCCACGGTAGTCCTGCGGGCACTGCACGAACCCGATCCACGGGTCGGTGAACGCAGACGCGCAGTGGCGCAGGAACCCCGGCTCGATCTGGTAGTCGGAGTCCACCACGCCGATGATCTCGGCCCCCGGGTCGGTCAGCTGGCGCAGCGCGTAGTTCAGCGCCCCGGACTTGTAGCCGGGCCAGTCCGTGAGATGGGCGAACTTGACCCCGTGCCGCCCGCACCACTCCTGCACCGGCCGCCACAGCTTCTTGTCGTCGGTGTTGTCGTCGATGAGTATGACCTCGTACCGCGGGTAGTCCAGGCGCAGCAGCGCGCGCAGCGTGTCGATGACCATGCCGGGCGGCTCGTTGTGCGCGGGCACATGCAGGCTCACCATCGGCAGGTCCTGATCGGCGGCGGGCAGCACCAGCCCGGGGATGATCCGGCGGCGCCACCGCTCGGTGCCCAGCGCATCGCAGATCTCCCACAGGTACGCGCACGACAGGACCGCCGCCACGACCTCGAACAGCCACAGCAGGACGCCGCCGGCCGTGCTCGCCGTTCCCAGGTGGCTGGTGAGCGTCCAGTCCAGCGCGAACGTCAGGTAGATGACGAACAGGAACACGCTGGTGGCCCAGCACAGGTGGGCCCGCGCCGTCCACCGCCGGGTGGCGGGGAGCCAGACGGCGCTGGCCACCACCAGGCCGGCAGCCCCGGCCACCAGGTGCGGCCGGGACACGCCGAGCAGGAAGAGCGCGGCCGCCACGACCGCCGCCAGCAACAGCGTCCCGGCGACCGTCAGCGCCAGTCGGCGGATCTCCGGCCAGGCCCCGGAGCGGCTAGCCCGGGGCCGGGTGGGCAGGAACAGCAGGGCCGAGCCGACGGGCGCGGCGAGGATCCCCGCCAGCAGGAGCGCAGCCAGCATCGCTACCCCTAACTGCCCGCGGCCATGCGGACCGAGAACGAGTTGGTGGCCAGGCCCGCGCCGCGGAACCACAGCTCGAAGCCGGCCCCGACGGCGATCAGGTACCAGGAGGTGCTGATGGAGCCCCGGCGCACCGCGTCGGCCACCAGCGGCGCTAGGTCCAGGTGGCGGACCGACGTGGCCGGGCTGGTCATCACGTAGGTGATCGTGTTCCTCCTGGCGCGGTGGATCACCCACACGTCGTAGCGATGTCCGCCGACGACGAGGCCGCTGGCCACCACGACGCCGGCCGGGTGGTTGAGGCCGTGGATGACGAGCCAGACCATCAGCTCGGCACCGTCGGGCCGCCCGCTGGTGGCCGGCGTGCGGTTGAACCAGATGTCGTACGCCGCGTTGTAGATGCTGCTGCCGCCGGGCTGGGTGGTGTGCCAGCTGGTGGTGACCGTACCCGGGCGGATCCGGGACACCTGGATCGGCAGACCGCTGCGCGCCGTGCAGGCCCCCCAGTGGCAGCCCTTGTAGATGAACGGGTACCCGCCCGGTGCGCTGTTGGCGCGGTTGTCGATTGCGGAGTGCGTCACCGTGAACCTGGCGTTCCCGTCGGTGGTGATGCACTGCGCCGCGCTCGACGCCCACTCGTTGTTGTTCACCCAGTAGGCGCCGCCGCTGACCGGCGCGGCCTGCGAGTGGCACAGCGTCGTGGTCGTCGTGGTGGCCGTCGGGGCCACCGTGGAACAGGCGGCCGCCGCCACGCCCAGCAGTAACGTGGCGGCGGCCGCGCAGGCGTAGCCGCGCGGGGCCATGTCACCCCCTGGCCTGTGTCGGGACCTTCACCACCTCATCATCGCCGCGGCGGCGCTGGGAATCACGCGGGCCATAGGCCACTTTCCGCTGACGGTGGTCCCGGGGTATCCGAGTTCCGAAGTGGGCGGCGCGTTACAGCGGGAGGTGCTTGTTCGGTTCCTTCGCGCGGCCGGACAGGTCCTCGAGCTCGGCGACCTCCACCCCGGCGGCTTCCAGCCGCTCCCGGCCCTGGGCGTCGGCGACGAACAGGCCCGGCTCCAGCCAGGCGATGACGACCCGGGAGATGCCGGTGCCGAGAACCAGGTCGGTGCAGCTGCGGGGCCGTGAGCTGCGCCGCGAGCACGGCTCGAGCGTGGAGTACAGGGTCGCCCCGGCCAGCCGCGGGTCATCCGGCGCCAGCTTCCCCAGGGCCGACTCCTCGGCGTGCACGTGCGGGTCGCCTTCCCGGGAGTAGCCGCGGGCGAGCTCCTGCCCGTCCACGCCGACGATCACGGCCCCGACCGAGTAGGCGCTGTCCGAGGGCGGGCACCGGTGCGTCAAGTCGATGGCCAGTTCCATCCAGCGGCGGTCAGCCTCGGTGACCGGCTGCGCGCTGGCGGTGTTGCTGCCGGCGGACCCGCGGCACATCATCCACGCCAGCGGCTCGGCGGTGTCGTCGCATTCTGCCAGCAGCGGATGATGCCCGAATCCCTTGAAATTGGCTTCGGCGAGTTCCTTATCCAACTCGCACAGGTTCGCGTCAAGGTGTGCAAGGTGGCGCCTGCCGCGCACGGGTTGGCTGGCGGCTGATGCCGGGGTGTGTGCGAGGCGGTCGCTGTCGACGTTGCCGGCGAGGTAGCGGACAAGTCCGGAGTCCTGCATGCCGAGGGCTGCGGCGGCGAGTTTGGGATCGAGGTCGGTGACGAGCTGGGAGATGCGGGTCTGGCGGCAGAGCGCCGGGGTGGTGCCCGCGGGGCGGAGGGCCCGGCTGAGGTAGCTCTGGTGTGCTGGGCTGTCGCCGGTGCGCGTGGTGCTGGTGACGATCACGTGGGGGTTGAGGGTGCGCAGGGCGGTGCGGTGGTGCAGGCAGTCGTTGAGCGCGGCCCAGCTGACCGGGTCCAGGGGGGCCGGGAACGGCCGGCTGGCGAGGTTCAGCGTCCGGTGCGCGTGGTCGGCGTCGCCGGTGGTCAGGCCGCGGAGCTGGGCGTTGGAAGCGGCGTGCAGCAACGCGGGCAGGCCGATGAGCCGTTCGTGCGGGTGGGCGGCGTTGCTGGCCCATCGCCGGAACAGTGCGCGCTGGGCGCTGTCATCAAGGACGCTGCCGGTGAAGGCGGGCTGGCTGCCCAGCTGGAGGGCGGTGGCGGGGTCGATCAGGATGAGATTGTGGCGTTTCGCCCAGCCGGAGAAGCCGCGCAGCACATAGGTCCTCTGGTGGCGGTTGCCGGGGCTGAGGCTGAGAAATCCTTCGAGGCCGGCGGTGGTCACCTGGGACCAGCTGGTCACCGGCCGGGCGGATGCCAGGTGGACGGCCATGTCGCGGAGGATCCGGAGCCTGCTTTCCAGGGTGATGTCGCTGAGCGGGCGCCGCCCGGCGCGCCGGGCCCGTTCGCGTTCCTCGAGCTGGCCGCAGTTGAAACCGGCGACTGCGGTGGCCAGGCCAGCGGGGACGGCATCGAGATGGTGCCTGCGGCGGGCAGCGGCGCGGCGCTGTTTCTCATCACCAGGCAGTGCCAGGCCACGGCTGGTGAAGAATCCGCGCAGTGCCCGCCCGGCTGTCCCGCTAGCCGGTTCGCAGCGGTCCAGGAGCTGCTGCGGGCTGGCCGCGGGCTGGCCGCGGGGCCGGCGGCCAGCAGCCGCCCGGCTTCGCGCCCGCTCGGCCAGCCAGGAAGCCAGGTGCGCCAGCATCGCCCGCCGGTTCCCGATGGTGCGCGGCGAGTAGCCGCGGGCGGCCATGTGCTCGCAGAACTCCCCGACCAGGCGGGGGAACCCGGCCAGGTCCGCACGGTCACCCGGTATGGCGTGCGGGGCCCGCCCGCGAGGCCGGGTCACCGGGCACCGCCCGCTGCGGCTATGACCCGGTGATTGGCCCGGCCCGGATCAGTGCCTTCCGCTCGTTCACCGTGATCAAGTGCCCTCATATGGCCGCTGGCCTGGCCATTCACTGTCACGGGGGCGTGCCGACCACCCCCCGACCACCCCCCGACCGGGGGCCGACCAGGCCCCGACCGGGTGCCCCCTGGCCCCGACCGGTCCGGTGTCGCAGCGGCATCAGCGACCCGGCCGGCGGGGGCGGGCTGCCAGGCCAGCTCGTAGCTGAACCCGCCGGACCGCGTCGGCCTCCGCGCCGGCGAGCAGCCCGTCCAGGGTCTGGGATGCCCGCTGCCGGTCGTGGATCGCGCGGGTCTGGGCGCGGCCCTCATCGACGGTCAGGACCAGGCACCGGTTCAGCAGCTCCTCGTCCACGTCGATCGCCGTTGTGGTCAAGAAGATCGCTGCCGGCCCGGTCACGGTGTAGGCGTGGGTGACCAGCCGCCCGGTCACGGTGTCCTTCCCGGTGGAGGCGATGGACAGCTCCCCGTCGGAGGACAGCAGCTTCAGCGCGTAGGCGGCCCGCTCCGCCCCTTCCTCCTCCGCGATCGCCAGGACCTTGTGCGCCAGGTCCGCCTCGCCCATGTAGAACAGCGACTGGCCGGTCATCGCCGAGAACCGCACCCGGTCCCCGGCCGGAACGAACCCCAGCACCGCGTCCATCAGCGCGCTCTTCCCCGCCGCCGACGTCGACTGGATGATCACCGCCAGCGGCCGGGGCAGCTTCCGCGACACCGCGGCCAGGTAACCCACAAGGCAGTTCGCGGCCTCGTCGGCCATCCCCGCCCTCGCGAAGTCGGCCGTGATCCGCCCGGCCAGGTCCGGGTCGCGCAGCAGGCCGAGCGCCGCGGCCCGGTCAGCGTCGCTCATCGGCTCCGGCTCATCCGCCGGCGCCTGGGCGGCCGTCACGGCCTCGTCAGCGAGCCGCTCGCAGGCCAGTAGCACCTTCCCCAGGTCCCGCCTGAGCACGTCGGGGTCCAGGCCCAGCTCCGCCGGTGCCCATGCCGCTCGGCGAGAAGATCAGGCAGCTGCGGGCCGAGCGGCGCTGGTCCCAGGCCGACCTGGCCGGCCGGCTCGGCAGCAACGACGCCGCGGCGATCAGCCGCTACGAGAACGGCAAGATGACCCCCGCCGTCGACGCCGTGATCCGCCTCGCCGAGATCCTCGACGTCTCCACCGACTACCTGCTCATCGACGGCGCGCCCCGGCGCCGCTTCGGCGACCCCGGCGACGAGTTCACCGAGCGGATCGGCCTGGCCGCCCGCCTGTCCGCCGCCGACAAGGCAGCCATCGCCCACATCATCGACGGCCTGCTCGCCAACAGCCGCATCCGCGCCGCCCTCGACGAGGCCCGCTAGCCCTCACGGCGCCATCCCGCGCCCGGCACGCCACGCAGCCCCGGCCGCCAGCCCCGGCCGCCAGCCCCGCGCCGCGCGATCCCGCGCAACCCGGCCGCGAGGACCCTGCCCGATCCCGCGCAACGGGCCGCGCAAGACCCTTGCCGCCCGTTCGCCGTGACACCGCCAGCCGCCATCCTCTTCCACGTCTCCTTGCGCCGGGACAGCCACAGCCATGCGGCTAGTCGCGTGGTCAGGAGGAACACGAACCGCAGGCACATGATCGGTGATCATCACGGGCGGAGCGCCGGGCGAGCAACTCTGCTGGTCACCGCCGTGGATGCGATTCTCGGCACGCACAGTGGTGAGGCGGGGTGGTTCCGCTGTGGCGGCAGGGGAGTTGCCGACGTCGCCGCTGCTGGAGCGGGTGCGGCGGGGGATCATCGGTGAGGGCGAGCTGATGGACGGTCCGTTCGGACCGCGCCGGGTGACCTACGCGGACTACACGGCCTCCGGGCGGTCGCTGGATTTCATCGAGGACTTCATCCGTGACGCGGTGCTGCCACGGTACGCGAATACTCACACCGAGAACTCGGGGACCGGGCTGCAGACGAGCCGGCTGCGCGAGGACGCGCGGCGGATGATCCGCGACGCGGTCGGCGGGACCGAGGATGGTCTGGTCATCTTCTGCGGATCCGGGGCGACGGCTGCGGTCAGCAAGCTGATCGGCATCCTGGAGCTGCGCATCCCGGCCGGGCTCGATGGCGGTACCAGCTCTCGGAGCGCATCCCGGAGCCCGAGCGGCCGGTGGTGTTCGTCGGCCCCTACGAGCATCACTCCAACGAACTGCCCTGGCGGCAGTCAACTGACTCGCCATCGAGCCATCTGCCCACTATACCCCATGGGGTATAGTTATTGGAAATTTATCTGATCTTTCTGGTGTAGCGCCGCCCGGGCGGCGCGGTGACGCTGGCCGTTACCGGCCGGTCCCGGCCAGTTCATCCACCGGCCTGCCCTGGTCGAGTGCCAGGCCGGGGAGTTCCAGCTGCAGCGTGGACAGCCCGCCGGACAGGGATCGGACGTCAGGCCAGCCGCTCTGCCGCAGTAGCCGGAGCGCGAGGTAGGAGCGGAAGCCCGACGCGCAGTACACCAGCAGGGGGCGGTCCCGGGGGATCTCGCCGAGCCGCTGGCGCAGTTCCGTGTGCGGGATGTTCAGCGCGCCGGGCAGATGGCCGGGGCGGAACTCGGCAGCTGACCGGACGTCCAGCAGCACTGCTTGGGGGTCAGGGTGGAGCAGGTCGTCGCCCCGCCACAGGGCCAGGCCGCCGGTGAGCAGGTTGCTGGCGACCATGCCCGCCAGGTTGACCGGGTCCTTGGCTGACCCGAACGGTGGTGAGTAGGCGAGCTCGAGGTCGGCCAGGTCGCCGACGGTCAGGCCGGCCCGGATGGCGGTGGCGATGACGTCGATCCGCTTGTCGGCGCCGTCGCCGCCGGTTGCCTGGGCGCCGAGCACCCGCCCATCGGGGGCGAAGAGCAGCTTCAGGTGCAGCGGGCGGGCGCCGGGGTAGTACCCGGCGTGGTTGTTCGGGTGCAGGTGCACGGCGTGGTGCGGGATCCCGGCCGCGCGCAGCGCCTTCTCGCCAGGGCCAGTGGTGGCGCCCACGGTACCGAAGACGCGCACGATAGCCGTGCCAAGGACGGGTGAGCGCCGTCCGCCGCGGCCGAACAGGTGGTCAGCGGCCGCGCGGCCCTGCCGGCTGGCCGGCCCGGCCAGCGGCACGAGGGCCGGCCCGCCGGTGACGGCGTCTGCGACCTCGATCGCATCACCCACGCCGTAGATCGACGGCACCGAGGTCCGCAGGTGCTCGTCGACGAGCAGGGCGCCGCGGGCGCCCAGCGTGAGCCCGGCGGCCGCGGCGAGCGAGGTCTCCGGGCGGACCCCGGAGGCGAGCAGGACCAGGTCGGCGATGACCTGGGATCCGTCCGAGAGGTCGGCGGCGACGATGCCGCTGCCCGCCTCTCGTAGCGCGGTGACCGACGTGCCCAGCCGCACCTCGACGCCGGCGAGGAGCAGCTCCAGCTCGATGCTTCGCGCCATCTCCGGGTCCAAGGCCGGCATGACCTGCCCGGCCAGCTCGACGAGCGTTACCGCCAGGCCGCAGTGCCGCAGCGCCTCGGCCGCCTCCAGGCCGATGAACCCGGCACCAACCACCACTGCCCGGCGGGCGCCGCCGTCCACCAGGTCACGCAAGACGTCCACATCGGGAACCGTGCGCAGCACGCGGACCGAGGGCAGATCTGCCCCCGGGATCGGCGGGATGACCGGCGCGGCGCCGGTGGACAGAACCAGCGCGTCGTAGGTCTCGTGGTAGTCCCGGCCGGTCGCGCGCTCACGGACTGCGACGGTACGCCCGGCCGGGTCGATGGCGAGCACCTCGTGGCCGGAGCGAACGTCCAGGGCCAGGCTCTCCGCCAGCGACAGCGGGGTATGCAGGAGGAGGGCATCCCGGTCACCGATCTCGCCGCCTAGGTGATAGGGCAGGCCGCAGTTCGCGTAGGACACGTACGGATCCCGCTCCAGCACCACGATCTCCGCGTCCTCGGCGAGGCGGCGGGCCCGCGCCGCGAAGCTCATGCCTCCAGCGACCCCGCCGACCACGACAGCCTTCATCTGGCGCCCCCATCTTCTTGGTGTCACGTGCCCGCGGCCTGGCCGGCCTTGAGGCTGGTTTTAACGGCAGGTGCAGCGGTTCTCGGGCGGAACCCCGGCGAGGGCCTGCTCCGCATGCTGGCCGCAGCCAGTCCAGGTGATCTTCTTGCAGCGGTCGCAGACGGCAGGGCTGCACATGAGGCACTCCACTACTTGGCAGGGATGATCCCCCATAATACCCATAGGGGTATTCGTCTGTCCGCTCCGCGGGTGTGATGCGCCCCACTCCAGGGGACGGGTTCGGTGCTCAGGTGAAGATGATCTGGACCACCACGACTACGTCCGCTGTCCTCGTCGCCGCCGGGCCTTGCCCCGGGCACGCCCTGATTTCACTGTTCGCCCTCGACGGGCTACGGGTCTGCGAAGCCACCGGTCACCGGCATCGAAGGCCCGGGCCTGGAATGCGGGCACCGAACGCGTGAGACGGAGTGCAGTTGCTCTCGGAACGCTGATTTGCCGATTGCATGTCGTTACACGAGGTGGCGCTCTCCGTCCCCGACGTAGATCTGGCGTGGCCGGGAGATCTTCTGCAGCGGGTCGGAGATGGCCTCCTCCCACTGGGCAAGCCACCCTGGCATGCGGCCGATCGCGAACAGCACGGGGAACATCTCGACCGGGAAGCCCATGGCCTGGTAGGTGATGCCCGAGTAGAAGTCCATGTTGGGGTACAACTTGCGGCCGACGAAGTAGTCGTCGGCGAGCGCGATACGTTCGAGCTCCAAGGCGATGTCGAGGGGCTGGTTCCGGCCGGTCACCTTGAATACCTGGTCGGCGATCGACTTGATGAGGGTCGCCCGGGGGTCGAAGTTCTTGTAGACCCGGTGGCCAAACCCCATCAGCCGCAGCTCGCCCCCTTTACCCGTTCAATGTAGCCGGGGATGTTGTCCACCGAGGCGACGCTGTTGAGCATCCTCAGCACCTGCTCGTTCGCTCCGCCGTGCAGTGGGCCGTAGAGCGCCGCTGCTGCCCCAGCCGCTGCGGAGTAGGGGTCGGCCTGAGAGCTGCCGATCACCCGCATGGTGCTGGCGGAGCAGTTCTGCTCATGGTCGGCGTGCAGGATGAACAGCACGTCAAGCGCGTGGGAGAGCACCGGGTCGGGGTGATACCGGGGCTCAGTCATCCTCCGCATCATGTTCAGGAAGTTGCCTGCGTAGGACAGCTCGTCGTCTGGGTAGGCGTAGGGCAGGCCCATGGCATGCCGGTAGGCGAACGCCGCCAGAGTGGGCATCTTCGTGCACGAACGTGTGGCCCGTGATCTCGTCGGCCCAGGCGGCGGACTCCTCCTTGCTGGGCAGGTTGCCCCGGAGAAGGAGATATGCCACGTCGAGGAACGAGGCTCGCTCAGCGAGTTCCTCAATCGGGTAGCCGCGGTACCGGAGAACGCCCTTGTCGCCGTCGATGAAGGTGACCGCGCTGCGGCAGCTCGCCGTGTTCATGAAGGCAGGGTCATAGGAGAGCAGCCCGGAATCGTCGTCGCTGATTTTGATCTGGCGCAGGTCTATGGCCCGGATGGCGCCATCGGTGACTGGCAAGTGGTAGCTACGGCCGGTGCGGCTGTCGGTTACGTGCAGAACCCCCTTGGGTTCGCGTGTGCTCGTTGTCATCCAGGTGGAGGGACGGCCTGGACGTTTCCGCGGATAGGTCTGCTTGCGGGCGATCAGGTTACGGTGCCAGCGCAGCAGCGTCGCCGGGGTCACGAAGAAGACGTTCTGCGATGGGCGAGGCAGTAGCCGCGACAGCGCGGCCAGCAGCACCCGGTCCCCATCGTTGAGGTCTTGCCGGTTCACCTGACGGCTTAGCACGGCGACCTGGTGGCACAGCGCGAGGATCTCGATCTCCCTTGGCGCGGTCACAGCATCGACCCGGGTTTCCGCACCCCACAGGCTGCTTAGCCGCTGCCCGGGTGGTGCTACTCGCCGTTGGTCAGGTGCCCGCCGGTCCCGCCGGCGGCCGCCTTGCTGCCGGTCTCGGCGGGCGGCGCGTCGGGCATCTCGCCGGGCTTGGGCACGCCCTTGAACGTGAGCTGCGCGCCGGGCCCGGTGCCCTCCACATCGACCGTGACGATCTGGCCGGCCTTCAGCTCGCCGAACAGGATCTTCTCCGAGAGGTTGTCCTCGATCTCCCGCTGGATCGTGCGGCGGAGCGGCCTCGCGCCGAGCACCGGGTCGTAGCCCCGCTCCGCCAGCAGCGTCTTGGCCGCAGGCAGTAGTTCCAGGCCCATGTCGCGGTCCTTCAGCCGCTCATCCACCTTGGCGATCATCAGGTCCACGATGGTGACGATCTCCTCCTGGCTGAGCTGGTGGAACACGATGCTGTCATCGACGCGGTTCAGGAACTCCGGCCTGAAGTGCCCCTTCAGCTCCTCCTGCACCTTGGCCTTCATCCGGTCATGCGAGCCCTTCGACTCGCCGGACCGGGCGAACCCGACGGAGACGCCCTTGGAGATGTCCCTGGTGCCCAGGTTGGTGGTCATGATGATCACCGTGTTCTTGAAGTCCACCACCCTGCCCTGGGCGTCGGTGAGGCGCCCGTCCTCGAGGATCTGCAGCAGCGAGTTGAAGATGTCCGGATGGGCTTTCTCGATCTCGTCGAACAGGACCACGGAGAACGGCTTGCGGCGGACCTTCTCGGTCAGCTGGCCGCCTTCCTCGTAGCCGACGTACCCGGGCGGAGAGCCGAACAGCCGGGACACCGTGT
>Ga0307373_10002746_pt1 | contig 31479 bp, 24 predicted proteins | sample OX2MG_FD_202534 | JGI IMG/M metagenome (GOLD analysis project Ga0307373, IMG submission 202534) | Soil microbial communities from Risofladan, Vaasa, Finland - OX-2 | ecosystem: Environmental > Terrestrial > Soil > Coastal area > Acid sulfate soil | place: Finland: Risofladan, Vaasa | collected...
AATCGCAGGGTGCGAACCGATGCGGACTTGGAGGCGCCGTCGCCGGCGCCGACTCTGCGCGAGGCCATGGGTATCGGGGGCTTCCGAGAGGCCAAGCTGGTGGCCGGAGCCGCCGGGCTCGATCGACCGGTGGAGTGGGTGCGGGTGATGGAGACACCCCAGACGGCTGCCCGGCTGCGCCCCAACGAACTGCTGCTGACAACCGGATTCGCGATTCGCGGTGATCCGAATGCGATGCTCGGCCTCCTGGCCTCGATATCCGAGCGCTCCGGCGCCGGCTTGGTGGTGCAGCTCGGCCAATATCTGGAGGGGCTCCCCGAGAGCATGGCCTTCGAGGCAGATCGCCTCGCGGTGCCACTCTTCACGATGCCGACCGGGATGCCCTGGAGCGACCTGATGAATCCGCTCCTGGAGCGCATCATCAACGCCGAGCATCAGCGCCTCAAACGCTCCATTGAGATCCACAGCCGGTTCACCGACCTGGTCCTGGATGGCAAGGGGGTGAACGAGATCTGCCGGACGCTGTCCGAACTGTTGGACAGCTCGGTGACGGTCGAGGATGCGTCTTTTCACCTCCTGGCCCACGCCGGCGGCGCCATGCACGACCCCCACCGGCGCGAGACCATCGCCCATCACGGCACTCCCCAGCGAGTGATCTTCGACCCTCAGGTCAGCGCCATGCTGCGCCGGGTGGCGGAGGGCCGACACCCGATGAAGGTCCCCGCCTTCCCCCACGTGGGCATGGTCCGGGAGCGCCTGATCGCGCCCATCACCAACTCCAACCAGGTCCTCGGCTACATCTCGGTGCTGGATCACCCAGCCAATGAGGAGCTGGCCTTCATGGCCGTGGAGCAGGCCGCCATCGTGGTTGCCCTGGCCCTCACCAAAGAGCGCGAGGTGGCCGAGGTGGAGGGGCGAGTGCGCGGCGAGTACCTCGACGATCTGGTCCAGGGGACCTACGGTGACGAGGCGGCGGCGCAGCGACGAGCTCGACACCTCGGATATCCCCTGACCGGCACGCATGTGCTGCTGATGGCCGATATCGATGACTTCCGCGGCTTCCTGCGCAGCAGCCAGATCTCGGAGGATCAGATTCAAGCCCTGAAGCGAGATTTTCTGCGCCGCATCTCCGCCCCGGTCCGGCAGACGCGTCCCAAATCGCTCCTCCACGCCCGCTCGGACGCGGTCATGACGCTGATTCCGAGCGGACCCGAACCGTCCGAGCAGGGCCACGTCAGGAGCCTGGCGGCAGCCATGGCCGCGGCCGTCCACGAATGGGGGCCGGGCTTCTCGGTGTCGGTTGCCTACAGCTCCCCGGTGGCTGCCCCGCAGGGGCTGCAGAGCGCCCACCGCGAGGTCCTCGGGGTACTCGCCACGCTCGCCCGCTTCGGGCGTCGAGGTCAGGTTGTGGGGGTATCTGAGATCGGCCTCACCGGGCTCCTGGCGGGGGTCACCAACGAGCGCCTGAACGAATTCGCAACCCTCCACCTCCGGCCTCTCGCAGAGCACGATCGGCTGCGCAAGGGCAAGCTCCTGGAGACCCTCCGGACCTACCTGGAGGCGGGTGAGCAACTGGCCGCCGCGCAGCGCTTGGGCGTGCACCCGAATACGCTGCGGTACCGCCTGGATCGCATCCGAGAGATTTCAGGCGCCAACCTCGAGGAACCCGAGACCAGGCTCAATTTGTCCGTCGCGCTCCGCGTCCAGGCCCTGCTCGATCTGTGAGAACTCCACTAGCGAGGACGGCTAGGGTTGGTGTTCAACGACTAGGCCCAGCGGGAGTCCGACGGTAGAATGACCATTGTGCTCGCATCCTCAGACGATCTGCACCCCAACGCCGCCTGGGCCGGCCGTGAGCGCGCCTGGCGGGCCGCCTGCGGCATGGGCTTTGTGGCCACGCCCGGAGCCGAACCAAGCCACCAGGTGATCTCGCTTGGGGTCACCGCCCTAGCCCGCCTCAGCCACCGGGGCGGATTGGACGCCGACGGCAAGAGCGGCGACGGGGCCGGACTCATGATTCAAATTCCACGCGCCATTTTCGGCGGCCACGCCGTGGCGGTCCTCTTCGAATGGGATCCGCGCGCTCGCGAGATCCTGGCCGCGGCCCTGGCCGAATTCGGGATGGGGGTGATCGACTGGCGGCGCCCGCCCCTGGATCCCGACAGCCTCGGAGATCGGGCGCGGCAGAGCATACCCGACATCTGGCACGCGGTCATCAGCCGGCCGCAGATGTCCGACGAGGAGTGGGAGGACGCCCTCTACGGCGCACGGCGCCGGGCGGAGAAGGATGCCGCCAGCCAGGGGGTGCGCATGTACGTCCCGTCCTGCAGCTGCCGCACCATGGTCTTCAAGGGGCTCATGGCCGGGACCCACCTGGCCAACTTCTACTTGGACCTGCTGGACGAGCGTGCGACCAGCCAGGTGGCGCTATTCCACCAACGCTATTCCACCAACACGCTTCCCGATTGGCGCAACGCTCAGCCATTTCGGATGATCTCCCACAACGGTGAGATCAACACCGTGGCCGGCAACATTTCGTGGATGCGGGCGCGCGAGGGCGAGCTGCCTGAGTCGCTGCGAGAGGTGATCTGGAAAGAGGGATCCGACTCGTCGGCGCTCGACAACACAATCGAACTCTTGGTTCGGCGTGGTTTCAACCCTGCCGAGGCGTTGATGACGCTGGTGCCCGACGCCTGGGAGGGACGGGGCGACATGGCGCCGCGCGTGCGCGACTTCTATCGCTTCCAGTCGACTCGCTTCGAACCCTGGGATGGTCCGGCCGCACTCAGTTTCTCCGACGGTTTGATCGCCGGCGTGGCGCTGGACCGCAACGGGTTGCGGCCCATCCGCTATCAGATCACCAGCTCGGGCATGGTGGTGGCCGGCTCGGAGGCGGGTGTGGTCCCCCTTCCCCCCGCCGAGGTGGTGGAGCGCGGCCGGCTCGGCCCGGGCCAGCTGCTGGTCGTCGATCTGAAAGCCGGCGGCGTGTGGTTCGACCACGAGGCCAAGGAGCGCGTCGCTTCCCGCCACGACTACGGCCTGCTCGCCGATCGGGTTCTGGTCCCGGTCGAGCGGCGCCCGATTGAGGTCGAGCCGGCCGAGGACCCGGCCCGGCGGCAGCGGATGTTCGGATGGGGCTCCGAGGACGTGCGGATGGTGATTCACGAGATGGCTCAGAATGCGTTGGAGCCGACCTACTCGATGGGTGACGACACCCCCATCGCCTCCTTCGGCCGCAGCCCGCGAAGGATTTACAGCCACCTCCGGCAGCGCTTTGCCCAGGTCACCAATCCCGCCATCGACTCGCTCCGTGAGAAGTCGGTCATGTCGCTTCGGGTGACCCTTGGCGCCCGCGGCCGCACTCTGGGCCCCGACGACCAGGACGAAGACAAACTGGGCCAGCGGCTGCATCCGGCCGCGGTCGTCAACGAGCACACCCTGCTGGAACTCGAATCGCCGGTGATCGGAGCCGGCGAGCTGGCCCGAATCCTGGAATCAGCCGTGGCCCTCGATGCCACCTTCGCACCCCAGGAGAGCCTGCGCGGCGCCATCGACAGGCTCCGCTCGGCAGCCCTCGCCGCCCCCGACGGAATCTTGGTCATCTCCGACCGGGCGGCCGGCCGAGATCGAATTCCAGTGCCCATGGTGCTGGCCGTGGGTGCCGTGCATGAGGCCCTGCTGGCGGCTGGGCAGAGAATGCAGAAGGACCTGGTGGCGGTGGCCGGGGACGCGATTGACGTCCACGACGTGGCCATGCTCGTCACCACCGGTGCCGCGGCCGTCCACCCCTACCTGTCTTTGGACTGCGCCCAATCGCAACCGGGAGATGATTCCCTGGCCCACTTCCGCAAGGCCCTGGACTACGGCCTGCTGAAGGTCATGTCCAAGATGGGCATCAGCTGCGCATCCTCCTATTGCGGGGCGGAGATGTTCGAGGTCCTCGCCCTGGGCGCTGAAATCATGAGCCTGTGCCTGCCCGGAGTTCCCTCCCTGCTCGGGGGCGCGGGTTTCCGCGAGGTTGAGGACAGGCTGCGGGAATGGCACGGCGAGGCCTGGGCGGAAGAGCAGAAGGACGTCGACAAAACCGGCCTCCGCGACTACGGCCGGGTCAAGTTCAAGAAGACTGGCGAGATGCACGCCTACAACCCGTTGTCGGTGCGCGCCGCTCAGAAGGCGGCTCAGACCGGCGATCCCGAGGAATACCGGCGCTGGCTGCAACTGTCCAGCATGGGGGGCACGCCGCAGGATCTGCGCGACTTGCTCGAGATCCGTCCCGCCGCCGCCCCCACCCCCCTGGCGGAGGTCGAGGCGGCGACCGAGATCCGCAGCCGTTTCGTGTCCACCGCCATGTCCCTGGGTGCCCTTTCGCCGGAGGCGCACAGCACGCTGGCCCTGGCCATGAACCAGATCGGCGCGCGCTCCAACTCGGGTGAGGGCGGCGAGGACCCTGACTTCTACACCATGGAGGGTCCGCGCCGGGACAACAAGATCAAGCAGGTCGCCTCGGCTCGCTTCGGCGTCACGCCCGCCTACCTGCAGCGCGCCGATGAGCTGGAGATAAAGATTGCCCAGGGCGCCAAGCCGGGCGAGGGAGGGCAACTGCCCGGCATGAAGGTCTCGAGCCTGATCGCCCGACTCCGCCACGCCCAAACCGGCCAGCAGCTGATCTCGCCCCCTCCCCACCACGACATCTATTCGATCGAGGACCTGGCCCAGCTGATCTACGACCTGAAGGCCATCAATCCTCGCGCCAAGGTCGGCGTAAAGCTGGTCTCCGAATCGGGCGTCGGCACCATCGCTGCCGGCGTGGCCAAGGCTCGAGCCGATTTCATCCTCATCAGCGGGCACAGCGGCGGCACTGGAGCGGCTCCCATGTCCTCGATCAAGAACGCCGGAACGCCCTGGGAACTCGGTTTGGCGGAGACCCAGCAGACGCTGGTGGCGCACAACCTTCGGGAGCGCGTATCGCTGCGCACCGACGGAGGGCTGCGCGGCGGCCGGGATGTGGTCGTGGCCGCCATGCTGGGAGCCGAGGAGTTCGGCTTCGGCACCGGGATGGTGGTGGCGATGGGATGTGACATGGCCCGGCAGTGCCACCTCAACACCTGCCCCACCGGCATCGCCACCCAGCGGGAGGACCTGCGGGCCAAGTTCGCTGGCAAGCCAGAGTACGTCATCAACTTTCTCACCCTGATCGCCGAAGAAGCCCGCGGCTATCTGGCCCTAGCCGGGGCTCGAACCCTGGATGAGGTGGTGGGCCGGGTCGAGTCCCTCCGCTCCCTGACCGGGCACGGCCTGGACCTCAGCTTTCTGGTCCAGGTTCCGGCCAACGCCCAGGCCCCGCGGCGCCGCGTCTGGGCGCGCAACGGGGATCTGCCCGCCCCCAGCCCCCCCAGCGGACCGATCGACAACTCCCATCGGGCCGTGGGCGCGGGTCTGCAGGGCCAACGCCGGCACTACGTGGGCAGCGCCGGCCAGAGCTTTGGCGCCTGGTGCGACGAGGGCACCGAACTGGAGTTGGAGGGCGAGGCCAACGACTACGTGGGCAAGGGCTTGGGAGGCGGCGTGCTCGTCATCAGGCCCTTTGCCGATGACGCCGCCATCGATCCGGTCCTGGCCGGCAACACCTGTCTGTATGGCGCCACCGGAGGCCGGCTCTTTCTCGCCGGTCGGGCCGGAGAGCGCTTCTGCGTTCGCAACTCGGGAGCCACCGCCGTGCTCGAGGGGGCCGGCGATCACTTCTGCGAGTACATGACGGGAGGGGTCGCGGTGGCCCTGGGCCGGGTGGGGTGGAACGTGGGCGCGGGCATGACCGGAGGCGTCGCCTACATCCGCGAATGGGAACAACTGAACAGCGATTCGGTGGTGGCACGGCCGGTTCCGGCCGCGGAGGCCGAATTCCTCAAGGAGCTCATCCAAGAGCACCACCAGCGCACCCAGAGCAAGCTGGCGGCCCGGCTGCTGGCCGACTGGGATGGCTCCCTGGAGGGTTTCCGCCAGATCGTCCCGATCGCCAGCCTGGCCCCACCCCCGGCGCCGCCGGAGGCGCCGGAGCAGGCCTCGGTGAGTGTCCCGTCCCAGGCGGGGGGAGAGATCGCGGTCTCGTGAGATGATCAGGCCGGCGCCGGTCCCGGATCTGGTCGGCTCCAGTCCTCGGGATTGATGCGCGCGGCGATCCGGATCGCGGCTGGCGTGGCGGGGGTGGCGCTCCTCTGTGGAGCCCTCAACACCAGTGACTACTACCTGCGCGCGGCCCAGCTCGAAAACCACCTCGCAAGGGCCAGGGCGCAAGGCGTTCCAGCCTCGATGCTGGCCCGGGCCGATGCCAGCCTCGCCGCCTTGCGCTCCTGGCCTCGCGCGCTGACGTCGATGGCGGTGATCGCGGATCCCTTCAGGGGGCCGGAGGAACTGGCCAATCAGGCGCGGGCCCAGGCGATCGTCGCGGCCCGGGCCCACGCCGAGGACGATCTGACCACGCTCCAGCAGAAGGTTGGTCCAAGCTGGGATGAAAACGATCTTCGGACCGCCCTGGCCAGGGCTCAGACCCCCACCGACTATCGACGGCTGAGCGCCGCCATCGACCTCCAGAGGCGCCAAGCCGCAGCCACCATGGCCGCCCTGGGCCTCGCCTCGGGGGGGCTCCAGAATGGCCTTCCGCTCGACGTCGTGACCCACCTCAAGGAGCTGCAGACGCTGGCCGGCTCCCTCGGCCAGGCCGGCCTCGACGACGGCGCCGTGCTCCAGGCCGCCTCCGACGCGCGCTGGTATCTCACCCTGACCTACCCCACCATGCTCGGGCTGCATCCCACCCTTACCAAAGAGGTGGACGCTGCGCAAACCTCGGGGCAGCAGACGCTGGGCGCATACAACCAGGCTCGCTCGCTGCTCTCCCAGCTCCCCGCTCTGCTCGCCCGGGCCGATGGGCTGGGCCTGGGCAGCTCCTTCGACGCGAGCGCGCAGAGCCTGCGCGCGCAGAGCGCCAGCGGGCCGGGCGCGGTCAGCTCGGAAGGTGCGCTGGCCCAGCTGGTGCAACAGCTGCGGGCTGCCGCCTCGGGCAGTCTTCCGGTCGCGGGCGTGGGCTGCATCGCCGGAGCCGCCCCCAAGCTCATCGTCGTGCACGTGCTGACCCAGCAGCTGATCGCCTACAACAACGGTTGTCCCTGGCTCCGCAGCCTGATCACCACGGGCCGGCCCCAGCTGCCCACCGATGAGGGCAACTTTCACATCTTCTACAAGGCTCCCGCCTACCGGATGGTGTCGCCCTGGCCCCCCGCCAGCGGCCTTTGGTACCCGCCCACCTGGGTCTATGACGCCATGGAGTTTGTGGGTGACGGGACCTTCCTCCACACCGCCGACTGGGAGCCGCAGTCAGCCTTCGGCCCGGGATCCGAATACGGGGGCTACGCCAGCCACGGCTGTGTTCACCTCCAGGACCAGATCGCCGCGCAACTCTATGCCTGGGCCGACCTCGGCACCTCGGTCGACGTGACCGCGTAGATCCAGGCTCGGATGGCCGGGGCTGTTTTAGCCCCGATGCCGGCCAAGGTCAGGCGCGGATCAGCCGGGTACCGGCGGGGGCGTCGACGACGCTGTATCCGAGCTTTTCGATTTCGCTCCGAAGATCGTCCGCCACCTGCCACTGGCGGCTGGACCGCGCCTGGTCGCGGCGGGCCGACAGCTCCAGCACCGCCTCCGGGGGTGGTGGTTGGTTGACCGGCGCAGCCTCCTCCAGGAGGCCGATCTGCAGCACCCGGTCCCAGTCCCCGAGCAGCCAACGCTGCTCGCCGCTGGGGACCGAGGAGTGGAGCAGTTCCTGAATCAGGGGCGGGACCTGGGGAAGGTCGAGGTCGGCAGCCAGGGCGGCTTCAAAGCGCTGCTGGAAGCGCTGGCCGGGGGGCGAGAGGAGAGGGGTGGCGGGATCCAGCCGGGCGGCGCGCTGGCGCATCGAGTTCAAGCCCCGCTCGGCCGCCTCCAAGGACTCCTGCGTGTAGCGCAACTTGCTCCGGTAACGGGTGCTCATGGTCAGGAAGCGAAAGGCCAGGGGATCGTGCCCCTGTTCGACCAGGTTCGAGACGCGCTCGATGTTTCCGGCCGATTTGGCCATCTTGCGGCCCCCCATGAGCAGATGCTCACCGTGAATCCAGTAGCTCACCACCTGACCGCCGTGAACCGGTTCGGACTGGGCGATCTCATCCTCGTGGTGGGGAAAGACCAGGTCCACCCCCCCGGTGTGGATGTCGATGCCGCCGGGGAAGTGGTCCAGCGACATCGCCGAGCACTCGATGTGCCAGCCAGGGAAGCCCAAACCCCAGGGCGAATCCCAGACCTGGAGCCGTCGCGGACCGGCCTCCTTCCAGAGCAGGAAGTCGGCCGGGTTGCGCTTGTTGGAATCGACCGCGATGCGATATCCGCCCCGCAGGTCGGAGATCTTGTTGCGGGAGAGCTTGGGGTATTCTGCGCGCCGGCTGACGTCGTAGAAGACGCTGCCTCCGATCCGGTAGGTGTAGCCCAGCTCCTCCAAGCGCTGCACCAGCTCGATCATCTTGGGCACGTACGCGGTGGCTCTGGGCATGTGGTCGGGGCGCCGGATTCGGAGCAGGTCGGAGTCGTCGAGAAAGGCCTGGGTGTAAAAGGCGGCAATCTCCTCGGGGCTCTTGCGCTCGGCGGCGGCGGCGGCCAACACCTTGTCCGCGCCGGAATCGGAATCGTCCACGAGATGGCCCACGTCGGTGATGTTCTGAACCTGCGTCACCCGGTAGCCGAAGTACTCGAGGGTACGGATCCAGAGGTCGGCCATCAGGTAGGTGCGGAAGTTGCCGATGTGGGCGAAGCGATAGACGGTCGGCCCGCAGGTGTAGACCCCGACCTGGGGCGGCCTCAGGGCCACGAAGTCGACCACCTGCCGGCCCATGGTGTTGAAGAGGCGCAGCGTTCTCATTTGGCTCTGACCCAATGGTCCATCCAGAGGTTGAAGTTGCGCCGGCTGAGGCGATCTCTCTCGGCGACCGGGGTCGACTCCCAGAGGCGGTGTTGGTGACGCACCATCCCGCTCGCCTCGATGAGCTTGATCCTGAGGCCCGTGGCGCGCACCTGATAGGAGAAATCGAGGTCGAAGTTGCGGTAATAGCGAAAGCGGCGATCGATGTCGCCGATCCGGGCCGCATCGCGGCGGCGAAAGGCGAGCAGGTATTCCAGGGCGTCTGCTGCTCCGCCCTCGCTGGGCTCGAAATGATGTTCGTCGAAGTTGCGAAGCCCGAAGGGGCCGGCAAGGCCGACCTGGGGGTCTGAGAGCGCCTCGTCGAGCTCACGGAGCGTGTTCGGACCGAACTCCAGACTGGGTTCCATGAGGCAGACGATGCGACCCCAGGCCTGGTGGATGGCGGCGTTGAGGGCGCTGGCGTGTCCGCCCCGCCGAGTGGGACGCAGGACGCGAACGGTGACGCCGGGGGGGCGTGGACCAAGCTCCCGGGGAGGAATTCCCTGCTCCGAGATGTCCACCGCGATCACCTCCAACTGGTGGCGGCCGCGGCCCAGGCTGGAGAGCATCCGGCGCACGTCCTCGGGCCAGCCGTAGAGCACCAGAATGACCGAGAAGTCGGTCCGGTCAGGACTCTGGAGCTGAGAGGGTTTGCCGTCCGGAACCTCACTGCGCTCGGCCAGCGCCTCCAGGCGGGTGCCGTCGGGTGCATCCAGGGCGACCCAGCCCAGCGAGCCCAAGCGTTCCCGGATACGGTCGGCCAATTCGAAATCCCGATCGTGGCGGGCACGGTCGCGCTCCTCCACCAGCTTCCTGGCCAGATCGTCAGGTTCGATCACAATCCAAATCTAGTGGCTATTCAGGCGGCTCGCCCGGCAGCCAGGCGCTCCAGCAGGGCAAAGGCCCGCCGACTGGCGCTCTGCCAGTCGAACTCCGCCGCCCGGGCCCGGCCCGCCTCTGTCATCCGGGCCGCCAGCTGGCGATCGGACAGGACCCTCTCCATGCCATCGGCCAGCGAGAGGGGATCGAGCGGGTCCACCAAGAGCGCCGCCCCGCCCGCAACCTCGGCCAGCGAACCGGCATCGGAGACCACAGCCGGCAGTCCCTCCGCCATGGCCTCCAGCAGGGGCAGACCGAATCCCTCGTACAAACTCGGAAAGACCAGCAGTGCGGCGCTCTGGTAGAGCCCGCGCAGGGTGGCGTCGTCCACGTGTCCGAGCAGCTTCACCCCCGGCTCCAGCTCCAGCTCCCGCCGCAGTCGCGATGAACCCCACCCACTCCGGCCCACCACGACCAGGGGGGGAGGGCTCTTCAAGCGCCGGTAGGCCTCGATCAGACGGCGGTAATTCTTGCGCCTTTCGATCGACCCCACGGCCAGGATGAATCCCCGCCCCAGTTCCGGTGCGACGCCACGGGCGGCGACGGCGGTCAGCGAGCAACCGGGGTAGATCACCTCGACGCGCCTTTCCAGCCCGGGCAGCGGGAAGTGTTCGAGAAGGTCTTGGCGGGTAGTGTGGGACGGCGTCATGACCACCGCGGCGGCGCGCAGGGCGGGCGTCAGCAGCTTCCCGAGGTAGAGGCGCTGCTGCCAGGGCACGGCCTCGGATTGGATGCGAAAGGCCAGGTCGTGGACGAATATGGCGCACGGGGGAGCGGCCGCCGAGCGCCGGGGAGGGCTGGGCCAGTAGGGGTAGAACATGGCGTCAAGACCGCACCGTCCCTCCACCCGAGGCAACCAGGAGAGCTTGTTCCAGAGCTCGTGGCGGTGCGGCGAGAGCACGAACTCGGCCTTCGCCTGCTCCAGACCGGGTGGTCTGGCGCCGCTCGCGAAGAGAACCAGGTCGGCCGCCTCCAGCATCCCCCGGGCGAGCTCCACGGCCAGTGTCACCATGCCCACGCGGGGGCGCCAGCAGGCGGTCAGGTCCACTCCCAGGCGCAGCCTGTCGGTGCGATTCAGCACGCACTCGCTGGCATCGGGGGCAGCCTTATCCCTGGCTGCGGGCCTTGGCGGCCGCCGACCATAAATGTTCGAGATCGTAAAAGGCCCTCTCCCCCGGCAGGAAAATGTGGGCCAGCACAGAGTCAAAGTCGAGCAGTATCCAGGCCGCATCGGAATAGCCCGAGACGCGCAGGGGCCGGGCTTTGACGGCGCGAGCCGCCTCCACCATGCCGTCGGCGATGGAGCGGACCTGGCGGTCGGTCTCGCCCTCGCAGATGACGAAGTAGTCGGCCACGGTGGTGAGACCCTCAAGGTCGACCAGGGTCGGATCCCAGGCCTGCTTGTCGGCCGCCGCCCCCATCAGCAGATCGGCCAGCGCCTTTGGTTCCAAATCGTTCAACGGACCTCGAATTATGCCGATTTCAGTGGATACAGGTGGTGGCGACGGAGATAATCGGCGACGCGCGCGTCGAGCAGGCCCGAAAGCGTCTCTCCGAGCTCCAGCCGACGCCGGATGTCGGTCGCCTCGATGTCCGGCGTGGAGGTCCGGCAGAGCACGGCTCGGCCGGGATCGATTCCCGCCCGCTCCAGATCGGGCGGGAGCGGCGGGGGCCAGCCGGGGCGGCTGATGATGACGAGGCGGACCAGGCGCATGATCGAATCCGGGCCCCGCCAGAGCTGGATGTCGCGTGCCGCATCCCAGCCCAGGACCAGGAAATAATCGGCCTCGGGCTCCTGCCGCACCAACTCCATGACCGTCTCCAGGGTGTAGGACGGGCCTGGCCGGCGCACCTCCAGGTCGAGCACCTCAAAGCCTGGCCGCCCCGCCACCGCCAGCCGGCACATGGCCAGCCGGTCCTCGGCACTGGCGATGGCGTCGGCGCGGTGGGGCGGGTCACCGGCGGGGATGAAGACGATGCGGTCCAGACCGGCGCACTCCCGCGCCGCCTCCGCCAGGGCCAGGTGACCGAGGTGGATGGGATCAAACGTGCCGCCCACAATTCCAATCCTGAGTTTCACGGGCGGAACTCGAATTCAACCTCGCCCACCCGGACGCTGTCACCCGGCTTGGCGCCCGCCTCCTCCAGGAGCTCGCTGACGCCCATCTGGTCCAGGCGCAGCTGGAAGCGCTCCAGAGATGGGGCGGAGTTGAGGTCGGTGCGCTCCAGGAGTCGCTCGAGCGGCTCGCCGGCGAGGACCAGCAGCGAGCCCTGGCGGGTCACCGTGACCGGCGGCCGCTCCTGCCGGCGACGGCGCGGGAGGTGGGTCACCGGCGCCACGGGCGCCCGGGCGGGCACCGGCGCCTCGATCAGGGCGGACTCGATGACCGTCACCAACTCGGGCACGCCCTCCCCGGTCAGGGCGGAGCACCAGAGAAATTCCCCGCCCACGCCGGCCCGCAACGCGGCCACCTCGGGCAGGTCGAGCTTGTTCACCACCACCAGTTGGGGTCGCCCGGCCAACACCGGCGAATAGGCCAGGAGCTCGCGGCGGATGGTCTTGAGCTGGGCCAGCGGATCCTCGGCGGCGCCGTCCAGGACGCAGACCAGAACCCGGGTACGCTCGACGTGGCGCAGAAAGCGCAGCCCCAATCCGACCCCCTGCGCCGCGCCCTCCACCAGCCCCGGGATGTCGGCCACAGTCATCCGGTTGCCCCCTGCCAGCTCGGTCACGCCCAGCTCGGGGTCGAGGGTGGTGAAGGGATAAGCGCCGACCTTGGGAGTGGCGTTGGACATGGCGCGCAGAAGCGAGGACTTGCCCGCGTTGGGCGCTCCGATCAGGCCCGCGTCCGCGATCAGCTTCAGGTCCAGCCGCAACTCCCGCTCCTGCCCGGCGCGGCCGGGCTCAGCCAACTCGGGGGAGCGGTGCACGGAGCTCTTGAAGTGCACGTTCCCCCTACCCCCGCCACCACCGCGGGAGACCACCGCCTCCTCGCCTTCGAGCATCAAATCGGCGATGACGTCACCCGTATTGGCGTCCAGGACCAGCGTCCCCGGTGGAACCGGGAGGCGCAGATCCGCACCCGAGCGGCCCGACTTGAGACCGCCCCGGCCCGGCTCTCCGTCAGCCGCCCGGTGCAGGCGGGGGGTGCGATAGGCCACCAGCGAGACCGCCTGGGAGCTCACGGTGAGGATGACCGAACCGCCCCGACCGCCGTCGCCGCCATCGGGGCCTCCGCGCGGAACGTAGGGTTCGCGGCGGAAGGAGGCCGCCCCGCGCCCGCCCCGGCCGGCGCGCACCTGAATCAAGGCGGAGTCGACGAACCTACCGTAGGAATCCCTTTCACCGCTCGCCATCAACGGATGGCCGGCCCGATTAGGGCTCGCCGGTGACCGAGACGCGGCGGCCGTCCCGGCCCATCCGCTGATAGGCCACGCTGCCCCCAATCAGGGCGAAGAGCGTGTGGTCGCGGCCGACCCCGACGCCGGTGCCGGCGCTGATCGGTGTACCCCGTTGGCGCACCAAAATCTGCCCCGCGTTAACGCTCTGGCCTCCGTAGACCTTGACGCCCAAGCGCTGGGCGTTTGAATCGCGTCCGTTGCGCGAGGAGCCTCCACCCTTTTTATGAGCCATCCGAATCCTCCTCCGTCGATGCAGTCACCTCGGTCGCAGCAGCGGATTTGGGACTGCGCCTCGCCCGAGTCGGGGGCGGGGCGCTCGACGCCTCTGCCCCGGACCTCTCGTCAGACCTCTCCTCGCCGGATCCCACCGACAGGATCTCGATCGCACTCAGGTCCGCTCTGGCGCCACGGTGCACGCGGACCCGCTTTTTCGACTTGTAGCGGAGCACGTCAATCTTGGGCCCCCGGGGGTGGCCCAGAACCCGGGCTTTGACGACCACGCCAGCAGCCTCGGCCGCCAACTTGAGCGAATCAGAATCGGCCACCATGAGGACTTTGCCCAGGGCGATTTCGCTTCCGGGCTCGGCGGTCAGCCGGTCAACCAAAATTCGGTCTCCGGTGGCCACCCGATACTGTTTTCCGCCGCTCACGACGACAGCCGTCAGCGAAGCGCTGGGCGCAGGCACGAGGCGGAATTCTACAGCAAAGGGTCCTCGCCGAGCCGCTCCCCGCCAGGACGGAGAGGGTCGCCTCAGAGCCGATCGCCGGTTTGCACTCGCCCCCCGGCAGGGCGACTGTCTCTCCGCCTCACAGCTCCAATCAGACCAGCCCCCGCTGCCAGCGCCAGGGTCAGCGCGGCGACCAGCAGGCTCAGCCCGACAAAGCGGGCCGCTCCCGCCAAGCCCCCTCCAGCTGGGACCAAGAGCTCGGATACGAAGAGCCCGCAGTATGGGAACCAGAGGAACAGACGCGCGGAGACGGGAAGTACCGCGCCCTCACCCACCAGGCCGAGCAGAAAGGGCAGGCAGATTAGGTAGAGCACGCCGGCGGCGAGCTTGATGCCCTGTTCGGGCCCGACTAGCAAGACCGCCACCGTCTGCGGTCGCAGGCTCTGCGCGAACACCCCCGGTGCCATCACCGCCACCAGCCACAGCGCCTGGAAGATCAGGAGTCGCCGAGCGCCGGCGATCAACCCACTCGGCAGCCAGCCCAGCCAGCCGCTGAGCACCAAGGCCATCGCCGCCACGGCCAGGTTGGTGTCGGTGGGTGACAGCGGGCTGAGCGGCATCGACAGCTGGGCGGCCGCGACCAAGCCGTAGACGATGGCAAAGCCAGACCAGGAGCGGAGGGGCGGCAGCCCCCAAGGCGTGCGGCGGCGGGCAACCCGCGTCAGAGCCTCGATCAGCGCTCCGAAAAGCGCGGTCAGCACTGCGCCGGGAGCGATCAGCATCGCCTCGAGCGCGCTCTGCAGGAGCTGCAGGGACATCGCTAGTAACCACCCAGGGAGAGGACCAGACCTGGAACCACGCCCAGAGCCAGGCTCGCCGCCAGCACCAGGCCAAAACCCCAGCGGGTGCGAGGGTCGGGGCGACCCAGCGAGCGGGCCAGCCGGAAGGCGTGCGCCGGCCAACAGAGCATGGCCACCACCAGCACCGCCGCCAGCGGCCAGAAGAGCGATGATGCCGCCTGCAGCAGCAGCAGCCGCACGCTGAAGCCGGCAAACGGAGCCGCCCCCGCCAGCGCCGCAGCCACCAGCAGGTTGGTTCTACTCAGGCCCTCCTGGGGGGGAGTTGCAATCGCCCGCCGCGACCAGACGTAGAGGGGCATGCGGACGACCACGATGCCCAGCAAGGCCAGGTAGCCGACGCCGATGGCAGCCGGGCTGAGCAACCCCAGCCCCACCAGCACCAGGCCCCAGTCGGCGATGAATGAGAACCTCCACATGCGCGAGGGATCGATCGACCCCCAGGCCCCGAACACGCCAGCAAAGAGGTTCACCAGTCCCAGGCCGATCAGCACCGCGCTGTAGACCTCGGCTTCGTCGGGGGTGAGATGGGGCAGGACGCGGGCGACGAGACCCAGCACCAGGGCCGGTCCCAGAAAACCAGCCCAGGCCAGGCTGGCTGGCGTGGCCGGCCCCCGCGCTGTGATCTCGGACCCGAACGGCACCAGGCCGGCCAGCGCGACCAGGCCCAACGCCAGGGCCAGGGCGCCGACCCGCTCCACGCCCACGTTGCCCCCGACCGCGATCAGCATCTGACCGCTACCGATCATCACGACGCCGATGGCGGGGGCCCGGAGGCGCTCGGCAAAGCCCCCGTCGGCACCCAGGGCGGCACATCCGGCCGCCAGCGCCAGCACCAGCGCCGACCACCAGGTCAGGCTCGGGCCGCTGACCGCCAACGCCACCAGCGCCAAACCCAGAAGTCCGCCCCAGAGGACTTCTCCCAGCCCGGGCTCGGACGGGCTGAAGAGTCCCAACAGGAGCAGCACAGCGGCCAGCGCGGCCAGCATCACCCTCTGCTCGGTGGCCACGGCAAAACCCGGCCCTGCTGCCAGCCAGCCTCCGAGCGCGAGCGCCGCCAGCAGGTAGCCGGCCAGATGCCCGCGCCAGCGCAGCCAGGTGACGCCAACGACCAGAGCGCTCATGGCTGCGGCCGGGATGCGGCGGAGGCCGGGAGCATGGAGACGAGGGTGGCCCCAACGGCTCCGTAGATGGCCGCCTCCGGCCCCGCCATGGCCCCCACGCCGAACGCCACCAGGGCCGCCCCGGCCAGGGAAAGCTGGCGCTCACCGGTAGCCATGACGCTCATGGCGCCCAGGGTGGTGACGACCATCCCGCAGAGGAGCGCCGGCTCCGCCCGTCCGGGCAGGAGGTAGACGGCCAGAAGCAGCGGTCCCAGCAGGGCCGCCAGAGCCGAGATCAATCCCGGTGTGCTGCCGGGGCCCAGCGTACCCCAGCCCCGGCCTCCATCCCGAAGCCGCAGGCCGGCGGCCAGGAGGGCGCCGAGCAGGACCAGAATCGCCTCCTCGCCGGCTCCGGCGGCGAATTCGGACAGACCCAGCCCGAGCCCGGCCGCCCCAATGCCAAGGGCGATCCCACGCCGGCCAGAGGAGAGCAGTACGGCCGCCCCCCCCAGCCAGGCCAAGATCACCGCCAGTACCTCCAGGATCAGCATCAGCGCGTCACCGCGATCGCCAGCACGACCACCACCACCACCCAGAGCCAGGGCTGGGAGCGGCCGAGAGCGGCGCCCATCGAGCCCGACCCGAAGACACCGCCCAGCTCCGCCAGGCGGCTCCGCGCTCTGGTCAGGGCACCCACTCCGGAGGGGAGGCGGTAGCCGAGCAGGGGGCTGACCGAGTCGCCGCCGTGGTGGCCCAGGCGGGGCCCGCCGAGCAGGGCTGCCAGCGCCACCAGGACAAGGGTGGGAAGGGCCAGTTCGAGCGCCGGCCATTCACCGCTGGCGGTGGACACCAAACCCCAGCCACCCGTCAGTACGCCCGCTGGAAATCGCACCAGGAGTGCGGTCGCCGGCACCACCAGGGCCGATTCAATCCCTCCCAGCACCACTCCGGCGGCGACTGATAGCACCACACCGACGGCGCTGCCAAGGCGCGAATCGGGAACGCCTCGGGGAGGATCGGTGGCCGGCAACCAGACGCAGCGAGCCAGCGCGGCGATGCTCAGGAGCCAGGCGGAGGCGGCCACCAGAGCTATCAGCGCAGGCACCGTACCCGACTCAAAGGCGGCCTCGAGGGAGAGCAGCCGGGCGCCGAACACGAGCCCTGGCGGCGCCCCCGCGGCGACCGCCAGACCGAGCAGACCGAGACCTGAATTGGATTCCGGCAGGAGTGGCAGGACCGCCGCCAGAGAGGCGGTGGCGAACACCGCGCTGATCCCCGCAGCAACCCCCAGTGGAGTACCCAGCGCGATCGCCGCCAGGGCCAGGCCCGCGCTCAAAGGAACCATTTCGGCCAGGCAGATCCGGCGTTGGGGAGCGGCCTGTGCGCGCAGCGCGGCGGCCAGCGCGGTGGCGGTTCCGATCAGGCCCAGCGTGAGGTGGAACCAGGGGCTGGGCCAGGAGCCAGAACCCGCGGAATAGGTGCGCGCCAGCAGGTTCAGTCCCAGTGGTGTCGAGACGGCCACGGTCATCGCCCCCCCCGCCAGCTTCGGCGACAGCCAGACCTGGGCCGGCCAGCCGCGGCCCGGCACCAGACCGGAGACCAGGAGGCCGGCCCCGGCCAGCAGGCCGAAGGTTGCCCCCGACAGGGCGCCGGAGGGGATGGCGGAATAGATCGACGTGCCGGCGGCGCTGGCCAGGAGAGCCGCCGCCAGGATCAGGAGCAGGCCGGCCGCCATCTGCGACCCCCAAACCGCACGGGGGCCGACCCGATCCTGGGGACCCATCATCACCATGAGCAGGGTCGCCGCCGCCCCCAGGGCCAGGGCGGTGCCGAAGATACCGGCCGCCTCGATCGATGTGATGGCGGCCGCGCAGGCCCAGAGGGCGAGCATGGATTCGTCGCGACGGCGCTCCTGGAAGGTGAAGAGGAGCGCTGCGGGAACCAGCACCGCCAGGCCGAAGGTCACCGTCACCGCGTTCATCTCGAGGTTCAGGGACCCCGCCCCCTGGCCCGCCAGAAGGGCGAGGTCGGTCGGCACCCGGCCCTCGGCGATCCAGCCTCCAACGCCGGCCAGGACCGCCAACCAGGCCGTGGCGGCGGTGACCTGGCGGATCCGACCGCGGGCCACGAGGACGGCCAGAGCGCCCGCGACCAGAACCGCGGGGGAGGCCAGAGCCAAGGCCGGGGGCATGTGCTCCCGGCCCTAGCGCGTGGTCAGGCGCTCGATGGCGTCCCGCAACTCCGCCATCCGCGCCCGCTGGCGATCCACCACGGGCGGCGGCGCTTTGACCACGAATTCAGGGTTGTCAAGGCGCGCGCTGATTTTGGCCATCTCGTCTCGCAGACGCCCCAGCTCGGCCTCCTCCAGGCCCGGAGTGCGGGTCTGGGATGGAAATTGAACCTGGGCCGAGGCCTCGGTCAACTCAGTCAGCGGCCCATCGATCGAACCGACCAGGCGCACCCTGGCCAGATCGGCCACCACCGGCAGGAGCTCCTGCTCGATGCCCGCGCGCACCCGCAGGAGCCCGCCACGGGCCGACGCATGGGCCGCCTGGCGGGCTCGACGGATCTCGTCCACCAGGGCGATCAGGCGGGCCATCGCCCGCTCCGCCACCTCATCGTGCCAGCTCGAGTCAGCCCGGGGCCACTGGCTGTGGACCAGAAAGTCGCGCTCCCCCGGCAGACGGTGCCACAAATCCTCGCTGACAAAGGGCATGAAGGGATGGAGGAGACGCAAGACGACGTCCAGAACCTGCAGCGAGACCGACCGGGCCGCATCCTCGCCTTCCCGGAGCCGCGCCTTGGACCCCTCCAGGTACCAGTCGCAAAAGTCGTGCCAGGCGAAGTCGTAGATGGCGCCGATGGCGCTGCCGGCCGCGTATTCCGCGATGCCCTGGTCGACCGCGGTGGTGGTGTCCTGGAGCCGGGAGAGGATCCATCGATCGCTCATGGTGAGGGCCGCACCCGCCTCCAACGGGGGTGGCGCGCTGCTCCCCAGCGCTCCCAGAACCAGGCGGGTGGCGTTCCACATCTTGTTGGCAAAGCGCCTGAAGCCCTCGATTCGACTCTCGTCGAATCTGACGTCCTGGGCCGACATCCCCACCTGAGCCGCCCAGGCCCGGAGGGCGTCCGCTCCGTAGCGATCGATGATCTGGCGGGGGTCGATTCCGGTGCCCAGCGACTTCGACATGCGCCGTCCATCGGCGGCCTGGATGGTGGCGTGGACGATGACATCGGAAAAGGGGACCTCGCCGGTCAGCTCCAGGCCGCTGAATATCATCCTCGTCACCCAGAGATTAAGGATGTCTCGGGCGGTCACGATGAGGCCGGTCGGGTAAAAGCTGAGCAGGTCCGCGGTCTGATCCGGCCATCCCAGGGTGGCGAACGGCCAGAGCGCCGACGAAAACCAGGTGTCGAGCACGTCCTTGTCCGCTTCCAGGTTGGGCGAGGCGCAGATCGCACACTCACTCGGCTCCTCAACCGCGGCGAACACGTGGCCGTTGGCGCAGGTGTAGACGGGAATTCGATGACCGAGCCACAGTTGGCGGCTGACGCACCAATCGCGAATACCACCCAGCCAGTCCAGGTACGTTTTCTCGAACCGCGCCGGGTGCCAGCGCACCTCACCCCGGCGACTGGCCTCGAGGCAGCGGGCGGCGAGCTCTCCCATGCGCAGGAACCACTGCTCGGAAATCTGCGGTTCGATGACGTCTTTGGTGCGGTCACAGTGCCCCACCTGGTGGAGATACGGCTCCCTCTTCAGGACCCGGCCCTGGGCATCCAGATCGGCCACGATGGCCTCCCGGCCGGCCGCCACCGTCAGGCCGTCATAGGGGAGTCCCGGAGCCTGGAGGAGTCCGTTCGGAAGGATGCAGGTGACCACGTCGAGCCCGTGACGCATGCCGATCTCCCAGTCCAGGGGGTCGTGCCCGGGGGTGACCTTGAGGGCGCCGCTACCAAAGCCGATCTCGACCGCCGCGTCGGCGATGATGGGAAGGCGCCGCCCGACCAGGGGCAACAGCGCAGTCCGCCCAACCAGAGATTGGAACCGAGCATCTTCCGGATTGACGGCGATGGCGGTGTCGGCCAGGATGGTCTCGGGTCGGACCGTGGCGATGACCACCTGGCCCCCACCCTCCAGGTCATAGGCCAGGTGATAGAGGATGTCCTCGCGCTCGATCCACTCCACCTCCAGATCGGAGATGGCCGACATGCAGGTGGGACACCAATTGACGATGCGCGGCCCACGGTAGAGCCAGCCCCGCTCGAAGTAGTGAACGAAGGCGGCCCGGACCGCCCTCGCATAGTCCTCGTCCATGGTGAATCGGAGGCGGGTGAAGTCGAGTGAGGCGCCCAGGTCCCGGAACTGGGAAATGATGGCGCGACCGACTCGCTCATACCAATCCTGAACCAGCTCGTCGAAGGCGGGACGGCCGATCTCCTCCTTGGACGTCCCCTCGCGGGCCAGTTGGCGCTCGATCACGTTCTGGGTGGCGATGGCGGCGTGGTCGGTTCCCGGTAACCACAGCACCTCGTGCCCGGTCATGCGATGGTGACGGGCCCAGATGTCCTGCAGTGTGGCGTTGGTGGCGTGGCCCATGTGCAGCTCGCCGGTGACATTGGGGGGAGGAACCGCGATCGAATACTTCGGGCGGGGGCTGGCGGGATCGGCCACAAAGAGCCGGGCCTGATCCCAGCGCGCAGACCATTCCGCCTCCACCCCCTTGGGCTCGAACGCGCTCGGCATCGGCGGCGGCGTGCTCAGCGCCTCCACGTCGTTTTCAGCATCACCCCCCTGGGCCTGGCTCCCGGTCACGTCCCGGCGGCTGGATTAAGGAGCCCCATTCGGGGTCGGTTTGGCATTCGCATACGGAGGGCTCTAAGTCTAGGGGGCAGGGCCGGGGCTCTTTGCCAGCCACCTGTCCAGGGCCAGCAGGAAGCCGCGGGGGTCGTCGCGATGGATCGAATGCCCGCTGCCGGGCACGGTCACGACCTCGAAACCGAGCTGCGTCAAGCGCTCCCGCACCGGCGCGGGCACGAGGTAGGTGGGATCGGCCAGGAGGACCAGGCTGGGGACCGCCAGGCGGTCCGGGCTGTAGGCCAGGTCCTGGCCGGTGAAGAAGCCGTCCGCGGTGGCGGGATCCCAGCGGGCGGCGGCCTCCACCTTGGCGTGCACGTCGGCGTCGCTCCAACGCGGGCTCTCGGCGCGCACTTCCTCCTCCGACCAGGTTCCCTCCCAGCGCAGGCCCATGGCGGCGAGGTCGTGCTGGTCGCCCTCGAGCACCCAGGCCGGATCCTCGTAGACGGCGGCCGATGGTCCAAGGCCGGCCACAGCTGCGGCCAGCAACACCCCGCCCAGAGAGTGGCCGAGCACGAGATCGGCTCCGGTCGGAAGCGACTCCAGCAGATCCTCGGTCCAGGCGGCTACCGAATAGGAACCTCGTGGGCTCCGCCCGTGGCCGCGCAGGTCAGGCGCCAGGACTCGATACCCGCGTCGATTGAGTTCGGGTGCTATCGAGTTCCAGGACCCCGAGTCGCTGACCAGGCCGTGTAGCAGGATGGCAAGTTTTGGACCACCCGGCCATTCCCGGAGGTGCAGTTTCACGCCGCTTTCGCCGCGGCTTCGGGGGCGCCCCTCATGCCGCGCCGGGTCCCAGGCCGGGCATCGTTTGACCTGCTCGCAGCGGCTTCAGCGGCCCCAGCCCGGCGAGAACAGGAGCCTCAGGCCGACTCGCCCACCGCCCGGACGGCATCGCCGTCGTCTCCGAACTCGAAGAGAGGTTCGGTCTGATCGTTGATGGAAGCGGCGCTGATGGTGCAGCGCTTGATGTCAGGGCGGGATGGAATCTCGAACATGGTGTTGAGGAGGACCTCCTCGATGATCGACTTCAGGGCGCGCGCCCCGGTACCCCGCCCGACCGCCTTGGCGGCGATGGCCAGCAGTGAGTCGGGCTCGAAGACCAGCTCCACGTTGTCCAGGTTGAAGAACTTCTGGTACTGCTTGACGAGGGCATTCTTGGGCTCGGTGAGGATCTGAACGATGTCCGACTCGTCGAGCGGGTGGAGGGTGACGGTGATCGGGAGGCGGCCGATGAACTCCGGGATGAAGCCGTACTTGAGGAGGTCCTCCGGCTGCAGGTGGGAGAAGATCTCAGCCCGCACCTGCTGGTCCACGGGGGCCTCGTTGGTGCCAAATCCGATGTGCCGCTTGCCGATTCGCTGCTCGATGATGCGCTCCATCCCGTCGAACGCTCCGCCACAGACGAAGAGGATGTTGGTGGTGTTGATCTGCAGGAAATCCTGGTGGGGATGCTTGCGTCCACCCTGCGGGGGCACGTTGGCGACGGTGCCCTCGAGAATCTTGAGCAGCGCCTGCTGGACTCCCTCGCCGGATACGTCGCGGGTTATGGAGGGGTTGTCGGATTTGCGCGCGATCTTGTCGATCTCGTCGATGTAGATGATGCCGCGCTCGGCCCGGCTGATGTCGAAATCGGCCGCCTGAATGAGGCGCAGAAGGATGTTCTCGACGTCCTCGCCGACGTATCCGGCCTCGGTCAGGCTGGTGGCGTCGGCGATGGCGAAGGGCACGTCGAGGATCTTGGCCAGCGTCTGCGCCAAATACGTCTTCCCGCATCCGGTCGGTCCCACCAGCAGGACGTTGGACTTGGAGAGTTCGACGTCTCCAACCAGCTTCGAGGCTGACACCCGCTTGTAGTGGTTGTAGACCTGAACCGCGAGCACCTTCTTGGCGTGCTCCTGGCCGATCACGTACTGATCCAGGGCCGACGATATGGTCTTGGGATTGGGAATGAAGCCGGTCTTCGGCTTCTTTGAGCCAGCCGACCGATTATCTTCCTCCAGCACCTCCTGGCAGAGGTCGATGCACTGATCGCAGATGTAGACGCCCGGTCCCGCGACCAGCTTCTTGACCTGGTCCTGACCCTTTCCGCAAAAAGAACAGCGCGTGTAGCGTCGGCGGTCGTCTCGGTCGTTCATTTGCTGAGCACCATAATCGAAGGACTAGGCGGTTGCGGGGGGTTTGCGCCGCAGGATCTCACTGGCAACACTGACACACTCGCTGCATATGTAAACGCCCGACCCGCCAATCAACATCAGCCGCGGGCCCCTGGGCTTGCCACAAAACGAGCAACTGGGCCGGTGGCGGACCACCTTGGCCGGCTCTCCTCGGCGGCCGAAGATCCCCATCTCACCCGCTACTTCTTCGAAGCAGCCGCCGGGGCCTTGTCCGCCGTCTGCTCCGGCGAGGTGATGATGCCGTCGATCAAACCGTACGCCTGGGCCTGCTCGGGGGTCAGGAAATAATCGCGCTCGGTGTCCTGCTGAACACGCTCCAGGGGCTGGTGACAATGCCTGGCCAGGATCGCGTTCAGAACCTCCCGGGTGCGCAGGATTTCCTGAGCATGGATCTGGATGTCGGTGGCCTGACCCTGGATCCCACCCGACCAGGGCTGGTGGATGAGGATGTTGGCATGGGGCAGGGCGAATCGATGACCGTCCGAGCCCCCGGCCAGGAGCACCGCGCCCATGGAGTATGCCATCCCGATGCAGATGGTGCTGACCACGGGGCGGATGAACTGCATGGTGTCGTAGATGGCAAGGCCGGCCGTGACCCCGCCACCGGGGCTGTTGACGTAGATCGCAATCTCCCGCTCGGGGTCTTCGCTCTGCAGGAACAGGAGTTGGGCGATGACCAGGTTGGCGATCTGATCATCGATCGGGGTGCCGATGAAAATGATGCGATCCTTGAGCAGGCGGGAGTAGATGTCGAAGGCCCGCTCGCCCCGGTTGGTGCTCTCCACCACCATCGGCACCATGTAGTTCATGATCGTCGCGGAATCCACCCGGCCATTGTAGGTTCGGTGCTTCAAACTCCCTCCTCCTCCGCGGCCGGGGGCGAATCGGGCCCGGGGGACCCGGGCCCGCTCACCTCGGGGCTCGGTTGGGCGCCCGTTGGGGCCACCTTGTCGATCAGCATCTCCAGCGTGCGAAGCCGGACCAGACGGTGGCGGAAATAATCGACGGCGACCGGGTTCGAGACCAGGTCGGCGGCCGCGAGCTCGCCCGCCTCGGGGGCCTCGGCCTCGATGTAGGAGGTGACCTCCGCGTCTGACACCTCAATCGCGAAGTCGGTACCGACCTGGCCCAGGACCAGGTCGGCTCGAACCCGATCCACGGCGTCCGACTGCATCTCGGATGCGACCTCAGCGCGGCCTTTACCGACGTATTCGAAGTACTTCTCCAAACGTACCCCCTGGCTCGCCAGCTGGTGTTCCAACTCGTGCAGTCGGGCGTCCACGTCGCGCTCCACCAGCGCCTCGGGGACCTCGAGTTGGGAGGCGTCCACGACCGCCTGCAGGACGGCCTGCTCGAGCTGGAGGCGGTCGGTCCGGTGGGCCTGCGCGACCAGGTCCTCGCGGACCGCTCGGCGCAGCGCCTCCTCGGTCTCCTGCTCCCCCCCGCTGAGCTGCTTGACCACCTCCAAGGAGAGCTCCGGCAGGTGCTTTTCCTTCACCCCCCGGACCGTCATGGTGAGCTGGGCGAGTTTTCCCTGGAGCTCGGGGTTGGCGTGATCGTCGGCCATTTTGACCTCCGCCTGCGCCGTTTCACCCACGTTTTTGCCCGGCAGCTGAGCGACCAGTTCGGGTATCAGGACCCCGGCCTCCAGCTGCACCTCCATCCCCCGCCGGCGCTCCGACTCCAGCTCCTGGCCATCGACCGCGACCTCCAGGTCAACCACCAGCACGTCGCCCATCTGGGCCTCGCGCTCGACCGGCTCGACCTCGGCCAGGCGCTCGCGGAGGGCGGTGATCCGCTCCTCGACCATCTTGTCGTCAACCTCGGTGGCGGGACGGGCAACCTGAATCTGGTCCAGGTCGGGCAGCGTCACCTGGGGTAGCACCGTCACCCGGGCGGTGAAGCGAGCCGGACGGCCGCGCTCGAATTCGGCGATCTCGACCTTGGGGTTGTCGATGGCGCTGATCGACTTCTCGCGCAGCGCCTGGGACACCACCTCGGGCACCAGCAGGTCGATGGCCTCCTCCCGCACCGCGCCCGATCCGAGCCTGGCTTCGACCAGCGCTCTTGGCGCCTTGCCGGGCCGGAAGCCCTCGATCTTGACCCGCTGCTGGAGCCGGGTCAGGACACGATCGAAGGCCCGATCGACCTCCGGGCTGGGCACCTCGATCTGGACGCCAATCAGGCTACCGGGCAGGTTCTCGGTGTCGATCTGGAGTTCGCTGGTGCTCACAAGTGGCGATTCTACCGATCCCCGCCAGGCCAACCTCGGGGCGCGCTCGGGGCCGAGCCGGGCGAGGACTATCCGCCTCCCCCGTGGCCCTGCCCGGGGGAGTTGGATACGGTCGGACCCTGGCCGGGGTTGTTGGGGATGGCGGTGCTGGAGGGAACCGGAGAGGGGCTGGGATTGTCGTTGGGAAGGTGGGCGATGTTGGTGGTGTCGGCCAGGAAATAGCTGCCGTCGGCCCCCTTAACGACGTCCGCGGGGGGCTGATACCAGTCGTTGGGAACGCCCTTCAGGGCAGTTTCCATGAACTGGTGCCAGGCCGGAGCGGCGACGTAAACGCCGTCCGATCCGGAGACCATGTAGTGGCTGTTGTCGAGGATGTCGCCAATCCAGACCACGCTCGCCAGATCGGGCGTGTAGCCGACCGTGAGCCCGTTCTTGAAGTCGTCGGTGGTACCGGTTTTGGCCGCCGCGGTGCGATCGCGGAGATGAAGGGGTCCGTTGAGGCCGAAGATCAGCGCCCGATTCTTATCGTTCGACATGATCTGGCTCATGATGAAAGCCACGCCCGGATCCAGCGCCTGGCGCGCGCCCCGGTTGGGGTCGGCCTGGTAGAGAACGTGCCCCTTGAGGTCGGTCACCTGGAGGATCGCCTCGGGCCGGTGGTAGACGCCGAGGTCGGCGTAGGTGGAGAGCGCCCCAACCTGCTCCAGCAGGGTCATCGGATAGCCGCCCAGGGTGAGGCTGGGCCCGAATGAGTAGACCGAGTCGTTGGTGGTGTAGTAGGCGCTGCCGTCGGCGTTGAGGTGTCCGAGTCGGGGCTGCAGGCCCAGGTTGCGCATGAACGCCACCACCGCCGGCACGCCGATCGAGAGCTCGGTCTTGACGGCGGGAATGTTGAGGGAGTTGAGGAAGGCCTCGCGCAGAGGCAGCGTGCCGTGGGTGCGGCGGTCGTAGTTGTAGACCCGGTAGGGGGCCAGACCCTGGCCCTGGGGGATGACGAGCGGGCTCGGTCCGTCCACGATCGGGGTGTCCATGGTCGCGGCCCGGGCGTTGATCACCGCTCCATACATGAAGGGCTTGACCGATGAGCCGAGGTTCAAGGGGACGTCGGCGACGTAGTTGTACTGACCCCCCGGGCCGTTGTAATCGGGCGATCCCACCATGGTCAGGATCTGTCCCGTCTTGGGATCCATGGAGACCAGCGCGGAGGAGAGCAGGCCGTTTTTATCGCGCCACTTGTTGGCGTTGAGGTTGTTGACCACGATCGTTTGGGCGGCCTGCTGGGAGGCGTAGTTGAGGGTCGTCTTGACCACCAGTTGCTGGCTGCCGACGGAGAGGCCGAGGGATTCCAGTTCCGACTTGACGTAGTCGACGAAGTGGGGGGCGAGGAAGGTGTTGACGGGGGAGAACACGGGCAGGCTTTCCTGGCTCGCCTGGAGCGACTCGGCGGGCGTGATGTAGCCGACCCTGACCATGGCGTCGAGGACCACCTTCTGGCGCTCCTTCGCGAGGTCGGGATGGGTTACCGGGCTCCACTCCGAAGGCGCCTGGGGGAGCCCCGCCAGCATCGACGCCTGGGCCAGATCGAGGTCCTTGGCGTCGCGGTGAAAGAAGGTCGTGGCGGCGGCCTGGATGCCGTATTGCTGGTCGCCGTAGTAGGTCTGATTGAGGTACAGCTCCATGATCTGGTCCTTGCTGTAGGTGCGAGCCAGCTCGCTGGCCAGTATCACCTCGCGGATCTTGCGGCTCACGGTCTGGTCGGGAGTCAAGAAGAGGCGCTTGGCCAGCTGCTGGGTGATGGTCGAGGCGCCGCTGACGATGGCCTGGGAGTGAAGGTCGGAGAGTGCGGCGCGAGCAATTCCCAGCACGTCAAAGCCCGGGTTGCTGTAGAAGTTCTTGTCCTCGACGGCCACGGTGGCCTTGACCAAGATCGGCGCCACCTGCTTCAAGCTGACGTTGATGCGCCGGTCGCCACCGTGCGAGAGATCGGCCAGCTGGGTGCCGTTACGGTCGTAGATCAACGTATCGCCGACAAAGTTGGCAGAGTCCAGGCCCTTGACCGAGGGCAGGCTGTTGACCAGCGACAGCACGTAGGCGTAGCCGAAGATGCCGACCACCACCACCACCGCCAGGGCCGCCCCCACGATGCGCAGCACGCCGCCGCGGTGGAGGCGCTGGCCCATCGGAGACCAGCGCGAGTGGAGGCGCGCGCGGGGCTTGCGGCCGGACCTGGTGTGGATGCGGGCGGGCGCCTTCATGATCGGCGGCGAAGGCCCCCGCGAGCGCCTTCGGCGGAGACCATCAGACCCGCTCCAGCACGACCAGGTGGGAGAGCCCGATGCGGTTCAGGGGCGTCCCCTCGGCCGCTTGCAAGACCCACCGCAGAATGCGCCCGGCCAGGCCCATGCGGAGGACCAGGTTGTCGTAGCCGCCGAAGATGACCGTCTCCCTGACGACGCGCAAGGGCAGTCCAGCCCAGACCGCGCGGAGCCGGCGGCGGCTGTAGGTCCGCACGTGGGGGGCGAGGCGGTTGCGGAGCGGATCGGGCAGGTAGTTGACGAGGGGGATGTTCCCGAAGTGGTAGCGGCCACGCCAGAAGACGCCGTGCTGCTCCACCGGATACCAGCGATTGGGACAAAAAAGAACGATCCGCCCCCCCTTCCGTAACACTCGTGCCATCTCCTGGACCGCCGCCCGGTCATCTTCGACGTGCTCGATAACCTCGTTGGAGAGAACAACGTCAAAGGCGCCGTCCGGATACGGAAGGTGCTCGGAGGCGCCGCAGACGAAGACCCGGAGACCGGTTTTGGCGGCCGCGGCCCGGACCCTGTCCAGCTCGTAATCGAGCCCGAAGGCGCTCGCTCCCAGACCCCGCAGCCGGGTGACGTAGGCACCCAGACCGCAGCCGTCGTCCAGGACCCGGAGGGAGGTCAAGCCGGGAACCGCGCGGCGGATCATCTCCAGGCGCCGCTCCTGCCCGGCTCGCCAGACGTAGGACGGCTCGCCGCGCTCGGCGGCCTTGGCCGACGGCGTCAGCTCGGCTCGGCCCCCGGCCCCGAGCGTTCGCCGCGGGCGATGACGCGGACGCTGCCCCGGCCGCGGGCAGGACGCCCGGAGCGGGCCCGGGGTGGGCCGGCCGCGGAGGCGGCGGGGATGACCAGATCCAGACCCGGTGTCAGGGTGCGGCGGCCGGCGTCTTCTGAGGCGGCGCGCAAGGCCCGCCGGCGAGGCCGGACGAGGAGCGCTGTGAGCAGGCCCAAGCCGCCGGCGGCGAGGCAAAACCCGATCCAAAATCGTCTACTCCCACCCATCCTCACCACCACCCTAACCGCTCGCCTTAGATTGCGGCCGCACGAAGACCTGGCCGGGGTCGACCAGGCGCTCCTGCCTCGTGCCCGAGAAATGAACGCGCAGGCCGGGCCGGCCGGGGGTGCCCAGATCCCATCCCGACAAGAAGCGCTGGTGCGATTCGGCCAGGTCGGTGGCCCAGGTGGTCTGGCGGCCGTCGGTCAGGGCGACGCTCTGGGCCTTGGCCCCCGCGAAACCCAGCTCCACCTGGCCACCCGTTTTCAGGGTGTAAATGTAATCCGAGAAGGCCCCCGCCTCGGCCGACTCGATGAAGTCGGTAAAGGCTGGGATGGCCCCGCTCCGCATCGCCTCCTTGACGTCACGGCGCGATTCGCGGCTCTGTTGGCGGTGGCGGCGACGAGCCTCGGTCAAGAGCACGTCGCGCTCGGTTCGCAGGGCCTGCAAATCCTCCTCCAGCGGGCGCATGCGGGCTCGAATCAGGTTTAATTGAGCCTCGAGATCGGCGTCGGCCAGGCTCTGCGCCCCATCGTCAGACATACCGCCACAGTACCCGTCCGGGGTCCTTGGTTTGTAAACGGCCCGCTTGACAAATTGCTACAATCGGGCCATGAGTGATCGCCGAGTCCAGATCCTTGCATTCTTGGAGGCGCACGTGAGCGCGCGCCTGGCCGAGTTGGCGGACCACCTCGGAATCACGCGCCAGGGTGCGCTTCGCCACCTCGAAGCCCTGCAGGACGCGGGTCTGGTGGAGCTGGCGACCAGCGAGCGGCACGGACCCGGCCGTCCCTACCACAGCTATCGACTCACGCCGACCGCTTCGGCTCACCTCCCCAACCAGCCCAAGATGCTGGTCGACGAGCTGGTTGAGTATTTGCAGATGGACGAGATGGATCGCTTTTTCGCCGCCCGCTCGGCCCGCCTGGAGGCGGAGTACGCGGGCCGCCTGGGCGGCTTCGAGGGACCCGAAAGGGCGCGGGAATTGGCCCGGCTGGCGACCGCGAGTGGGCATCTGACCGAGGTCGAGGAGGGTCCTGGCGGGACCATCATCAGGCATCACAACTGCCCCATCCAGGACGCCGCCACGCGGGGCCTACTTCCCTGCCAGCACGAACAGGACATGTATGGGCGCCTCTTGGGCGCCAAGGTTGAACGCGAGGGATGGCTGGGCCGCGGCGACGCCGCCTGCACGTACCACATCACCGCGAATGAGGGGACACGAATTGGCTGATTTTGAGATCGACAACCTGCGCGTGGGCGTGGACGGCCGCGAGATTCTGAAGGGCATCACCCTGGCCATCAACCGGGGCGAGGTGCACGCTGTGATGGGACCCAACGGCTCCGGCAAAAGCACCCTGTCCAACGCCCTGATGGGCCATCCCGGCTACCAGATTCTGGGTGGCAGGGCGACCTTCCTGGGCCAGGATCTGCTGCTCCTGACCCCCGACCAACGCGCGCGGCTCGGCCTCTACCTGGCCTTCCAGTACCCGACCACGGTGCCCGGAGTGACCATGGCCAACTTTCTCCGGTCGGCCCTCAACGCCAAGCGTGGCTACGACGGCAAGGACAAGTCCAAGGCCATCAGTCCGACTGAATTTCGAGCGCTTCTTAAGGAGCCGATGGAGACGCTGCGGATCGACAGCACCTTCCTTTCCCGCTACATCAACGACGGATTCTCAGGCGGAGAGAAAAAGCGCGCTGAGATCCTGCAGATGGCGATCTTGCAGCCCCAACTGGCGATCTTGGACGAGACCGACTCGGGGCTTGACATCGACTCCATCAAGTACGTGGCCGAGGCCATCAACGAGATGCGGCGGCCGGGCCTGGGGGTGCTCATCATCACCCACTACACCCGCATCCTGGAGTTCGTGAAGCCCGACCGGGTCCACGTTCTGGTGGGCGGCGTGGTGGTTCGATCAGGGGGGGCGGAGGTGGCCGACGCCCTCGAGCAGACCGGTTATTCGGAGTGGGTCGATGAGCCGACCGTGGCGTCGGCAGGGGAGTACTAAACCATGGCAGTCAGTCCAACCATCAACGTTGGTGACGATTACAAGGAAAAGTACGGATTTTTCGATCCCGAGAAGTTCGTCTTCAAGGCGAAGCGGGGCTTGTCCGAGGAGATCGTGCGTGAGATCTCCTGGATGAAGGGCGAACCGGACTGGATGACCAAGATGCGCCTGCGCTCACTTGGGATCTTCCGCAAGAAGCCCATGCCAACCTGGGGCGCGGACCTCTCGGTGATCGACTTTGAGAACATCTTCTACTTTCTCAAGTCGACCGAGAAGCAGGCCCAGAACTGGGATGACGTGCCCTCCGACATCAAGCGGACATTCGATCGCCTGGGGGTGCCGCAGGCGGAGCGCAAGTTCCTGGCCGGGGTCGCCGCCCAGTACGAATCCGAGGTCGTCTACCACTCCCTCCACGACGAGCTCGCCAAGAAGGGCGTGATCTTCCTGGACACCGACACCGCCCTGCGCGAGCACCCCGAGTTCTTCACCGAATACTTCGGCACCATCATTCCGCCGGCGGACAACAAATTCTCCGCCCTCAACACCGCGGTGTGGTCGGGAGGGTCGTTCATCTACGTGCCCAAGGGGGTCAAGGTCGACATACCGCTGCAGGCCTACTTCCGGATCAACGCCGAGAACATGGGGCAGTTCGAACGGACCCTGATCATCTGCGACGAGGGCTCCTTCGTGCACTACATCGAGGGCTGCACCGCCCCCATCTACACCACCGACTCGCTCCACTCGGCGGTGGTCGAGATCGTCGTCAAGCGTGGCGCACGCTGCCGATACACCACGATTCAGAACTGGTCCACCAACGTCTTCAACCTGGTCACCAAGCGCGCCGTCTGCTACGCCGACGCGACCATGGAGTGGGTGGACGGAAACCTGGGATCGCAGATCACCATGAAGTACCCATCGGTCTACCTGATGGAGCCGGGCGCCCGCGGCGACGTGCTCTCGGTGGCCTTCGCGGGAGCCGGCCAGCACCAGGATGCGGGCGGAAAGATGGTCCA
>Ga0307373_10002750_pt1 | contig 31449 bp, 28 predicted proteins | sample OX2MG_FD_202534 | JGI IMG/M metagenome (GOLD analysis project Ga0307373, IMG submission 202534) | Soil microbial communities from Risofladan, Vaasa, Finland - OX-2 | ecosystem: Environmental > Terrestrial > Soil > Coastal area > Acid sulfate soil | place: Finland: Risofladan, Vaasa | collected...
GGCCGGCCCGGCCGGCGGGGCCGTCAGCCCTGCCTGAGTAGGGTCCCGCATGCCGAGGAGGACACGGCGCACCCGGCGCGCCCGCCGCGGGATGACCATCGCCCTGCTGGTGGTGGCGTCGATCACCATCATCACCCTCGACTACCGGGGGCAGGCGCACGGCGTCATCTCGTGGGCCAAGCGCGGCGCCCATGACGCCTTCTCACCCGTCCAGCACGCCGTGGACGACGTGGTGCGGCCCGTGGGGAGCTTCCTGTCGGGGGCGGTGCACGCCGGGGACCTCGAGAACCAGAACGCCAAGCTCCGTCGCCAGCTGGGTGCCCTGCAGCGCCAGGCGCTCTCCCGCCAGGCGCTCCAGAACGCGGTGCGCTCCCTCGACCGCCTCGACGCGCTGCCCTGGACCGGGGGGATCCCCACCGTCGTCGCCCAGGTGACGGCGCTGAGCCCGTCGGACTTCACCGCCACCGTGGAGCTCGACAAGGGGAGCAGGCAGGGGGTGGCGGTGGGGATGCCCGTGGTCGGCGGGGCCGGCCTCGTCGGCCAGGTCATCGAGGTGTGGTCCTCGGGGTGCACCGTGCGCCTCGTCACCGACGTCCGGTCGTCGGTCGGCGTGCGCTTCGGCCCCGGCGACGACCTCGCCCTGGTCCAGGGATCGGGCCTGGGCCGCGACCTGGCGGTGAACCTGGTCGCCCCGGGGGTGCCGCTGCACACGGGGGAGGTGCTCACCACGAGCGGGCTCCAGCACGCCCAGTTCCCGCCCGACATCCCCGTGGCGCGCGTCCGGTCGGTGTCGTCGACACCGTCGGCCACGCAGGAGACGGTGACGGCCCAGCCCCTCGCCGACCTCGACGTCCTCACCTACGTCGACGTCCTGCAGTGGCAGTCGGGATCATGACGAGCGCGGATGTCGCCCGGTCGACGCTGGTGGTGGCGGTGGTGCTCGTGGTGCAGCACACCCTGCTCGACTCGGTGCGCGCCGGCGGCGCCCACCCCGACATGATGCTCCTGCTGCCGGTGATGGCCGGCTACGCGGCGGGGCCCGACCGGGGGGCGGTCTTCGGCTTCGTCACCGGCCTCGTCGCCGACCTGTTCCTGCCCACCCCGTTCGGCCTGTCCGCGCTCATCGGCTGCCTGCTCGGGTTCGTCACCGGCCTGGCCACCCGGGGGCTCGTCCGCAGCTCGTGGTGGTTGCCGCCCGTCGTCGCCGTGGCCGCGACCGCCGCCGGCATGGGGGCCTACGCGATCCTGGGGGCCGTGCTCGGCGACCCCGCGATGCTCAGGGCGTACCTGGCGCCCGCCCTGGCGGTGGGAGCACCGTCGGCGGCGCTGCTGGCCATCCCCGTCCTGCGCATGGTGGCATGGGCCGTCCCGCCGCCGGGCCCGGCCCACGGCCACGGCGCCCAGATGGGCGGGGCGCTGCGATGAGGGTCCGCCGCCGCCGGTTCGCGCTGGCGCTGCGCTCGGCCGACACGCCGCGCCGCCCCCCGCGCCCCCCCCGCCCGCAGCGCGTGGGCGGGGGCCGGCTGCGCCACCCGCTGCGCGGCGCGCGCCTGTACCCCAAGCCGAAGGCCCCCCGCCCGGCGCGGTCGCACGAGCCCCGGGGGCCGCGCATGCGCCCGCGCCGCTCGGTCGTCGACCGCGTCATGTCGGTGAGCGAGCCGTCGGCGCCGCGCCCCGTGATCCGGCTGCGCGTGCTGGGCGTGGCCGCACTGGCGCTGTTCTCGCTCATGTTCATCCGCCTGTGGTACCTGCAGGTGCTCGACAAGTCGGCGTACACCCAGACGGTGGTGGCCAACCAGGTGCGGCCCGTCGAGGTGCCCGCGCCGCGGGGGCTCATCCTCGACCGCACCGACAACATCATGGTGAGCGACCAGGTGACGCGCGACATCACGCTGTCGCGGGTGGCGGCCCAGCAGCACCCCGAGGTGGTCGGCCAGCTCGCCGCGCTCCTCGGCATCCCCGTGGCCCAGATCCAGGCCGACCTGGCCAACGTCCAGTACAGCCTGTACAAGCCGGTGCCCATCCTGGAGAACGCGCCCCTCGCCGACGTCCTCTACATCGGGGAGCACGCCTCCGCCTTCCCCGGCGTGTCGACGGTCGCCGACACCAACCGGACCTACCCCATGGGCCAGACCGGGGTGCAGATGCTCGGCTACGTCGGCCAGATCTCGAGCTCGCAGCTGCAGGCGCACCAGTCCGACGGCTACCAGCTCGGCGACCTCTACGGCCAGAGCGGGCTCGAGGGCCAGTACCAGGCCGAGCTGCGGGGGCACCCCGGTGTCGACAGGGTCGAGGTCGACGCCCACGGCCAGGTCGTGGGGAGCCTCGGCGAGACGCCGCCGAAGTCGGGCGCCGACCTCGTGACCAACGTCGACGCCGGCCTCCAGCAGACGCTGCAGCAGGCACTCGACGCCGAGATCGCCACGTTCCACGGCGCCTCCAAGGGTGGCGCGGCGGTGGCCCTCGACCCCCAGACGGGCGCCGTGCTGGCGCTCGTGTCGTCGCCGACCTACGACCCCACGTGGTGGACCAACGGCATCTCCACCACGCACTACGACCAGCTGCGGTCGTCGGGCGCCCTCAACAACAACGCCATCGCCGGCCTGTACACGCCGGGGTCGACGTTCAAGCTCGCCACCGCCACGGCCGCCCTGCAGACGGGCCTGATCTCGCCGGGCACCGTGATCAACGACACCGGCTCGTACACCATCCCGGGGTGCCAGACCGGGGGGTCGGGCTGCGCCGTGTACCACGACAACGAGGGCGAGGTGGGGGGCCGCATCAACGTGTCCCAGGCCCTCACCGTGTCGAGCGACATCTTCTTCTACAACCTCGGCGTCAATTTCTGGGACGCGTACAAGGCGAACGGGCGCTACGGCCCGACGCCGATCCAGGACGCCGCCACCCAGCTCGGCTACGGGATCGTGACCGGCATCGACCTGCCCGGCGAGACCGACCTCGGGCGGGTGGACTCGCCGGCGGTGGTGGCCCGCGAGCACGCCCAGTACCCGAAGGCCTACCCCAACGGCGGGTGGTTCACGGGGAACAACCTCGAGCTCGCCTTCGGCCAGGGCGGCACCGTGATCACCCCGCTCCAGCAGGCGGTGGCGTTCGCCACCTTCGCCAACGGTGGGACCCGCTACGTGCCGCAGGTCGCCGCCGGGTTCGTCGACGCCCACGGCAGGGTGCTCCGGACCATCTCCCCCAAGGTCGCCGGGCACGTCGACTACTCGCCCGCCAACTACCAGGCCATGCTGTCGGGGTTCGAAGGCGTCGTCCAGAACCCCAAGGGCACCGCCGCCCCGGCGTTCGCCGGCTTCCCCCTGTCGACCTTCCCTCTGGCGGGCAAGACCGGCACCGCCACGACCAACGAGCAGCAGCCCAACTCGTGGTTCGTCGGGTGGGGGCCCCTGCCGCACCCCCGGTACCTCATCGCCGTCGTGGTCCAGGGCGGTGGGTACGGGTCCCTGGCCGCCGCCCCGGTGGCGCGCCAGGGCTTCGACTACCTCGTGGCCCACCCCGAGGCCCCGGCCAGCCTGGCGCCGCCGGCGCCGGCCACACCATCGGGCCCGGCCCCGCCCACCCCGGCCCAGCCGGGCTCGGCGGCCGGCGCCACCGGGGCGGGCGGCACCACCACGACGGTGGCCACCTCCACGACGGCGGGGGCCCTTCCCCCGCAGCGGCGCCGGGCCCCGCGGGGAGGGCTCTAGACTCGGCGGGCACATGACCTCCCTGTGGCCACGGATCGAGTCTCTCCTGGCCCAGGTCACGAAGCCCGCCCGCTACATCGGCGGCGAGCTCGGGGCGCTCCGTCCCGTCCATGCACCCGGGCGCGTGGCCTGGCTGCTGCTGTATCCCGACACGTACGAGATCGGGCTGCCCAACCAGGGCCTGCAGATCCTCTACGAGATCCTGAACGAGCGTGACGACGCCGTCGCGGAGCGCGCCTACGCCCCCTGGACCGACATGGAGGCCGCCATGCGGGCCGCCTCGGTCCCGCTGTTCTCGCTCGAGGGGAGCCTCCCGGCCTCGGCGTTCGACGTCCTGGCCTTCAACCTCTCGGCCGAGCTGACCTACACCAACGTGCTGAACCTGGTGGACCTGGCCGGCGTGCCCGTGCGCAGCGCCGACCGGGGCCCCACCGACCCCCTGGTGGTGGCGGGGGGCCACTGCGCCTTCAATCCCGAGCCCCTGGCCGACTTCGTCGACGCCTTCGTGCTGGGCGACGGCGAGGAGGCGGTGGGCGAGCTGACCGAGGTGATCGGGGCCTGGCAGGCCGCGGGGAGCAGGTCGCGCCCCGACCTGCTCGTGGCCCTGGCGGCGGTCCCGGGCGTCTACGTCCCCTCGTGCTACGAGCCGGTCTACGACGACGGGCGCCTGACCGGTGTCGTCCCGCGCCTCGCCGGCGTCCCGGCGCGCGTGGAGAAGCGGACGATCGCCGACCTCGGGCAGTGGCCCTACCCGAAGCAGCAGCTCGTGCCGCTGGTCGAGGTCGTCCACGACCGGCTCAACGTCGAGGTCTTCCGGGGCTGCACGCGGGGGTGCCGGTTCTGCCAGGCCGGCATGATCACCCGCCCGGTGCGCGAGCGCCCCGTGGAGCAGGTGGACCGGATGGTGCGCGAGGGGCTGGCCCGCACCGGGTACGACGAGGTGACGCTGACCTCGCTGTCGAGCGCCGACTTCTCCGGCATCGAAGGTGCGGTGTCCTCGGTGATCAACGACCCCGAGTGCTCGGGCCAGGTGTCGGTGAGCCTCCCGAGCCTGCGGGTGGACGCGTTCACCGTGGGCCTGGCGGCGGAGATCCAGAAGGTCAGGCGCACCGGGCTCACCTTCGCCCCCGAGGGCGGCACGTGGCGCATGCGCCAGGTGATCAACAAGCTCATCCGCGAGGAGGACCTCTACGCCGCCGTCGACGCCGCGTTCTCGCAGGGCTGGCAGCGCGTGAAGCTGTACTTCCTGATCGGCCTGCCGACCGAGACCGACGAGGACGTGCTCGGGATCGCCCGCCTGGCCCGGAACTGCGTGGAGATCGGCCGACGCCACCACCGCTCCGTCACCGTGACCGCCTCGGTCGGCGGATTCGTGCCGAAGCCGCACACCCCGTTCCAGTGGTTCGGGCAGAACACGATCGAGGAGCTCCGGCGCAAGGTGGGGCTGCTCAAGGACGAGGCCCGGGCCACGCGCGGGCTGACCCTGCGCTGGCACGACCCCGAGGCCACCGCGGCCGAGGGCATCGTGAGCCGGGGGGACCGCCGCATGGGCGCGGTGGTGGAGCACGTGTGGCGGGCCGGCGGCACCTTCCAGGAGTGGTCCGAGCACTTCGACCTCGGCCTGTGGCGCGACGCCCTGGACGCCGCGGGCCTGGACCTCGCCGATGCCGTGTACCGCCACCGGGAGCAGGACGAGGTCCTGCCCTGGGACCACCTGTCGGCCGGCCTGCACCGGGACTTCCTGTGGCAGGACTTCCAGGAGGCGCTGGCCGAGCACGGCCTGGAGGACTGCCGCTGGACCCCCTGTTACGACTGCGGGGCCTGCACCGGCCTCGGCGTCGAGCACATGGTCGCCTCCGCCGTCCCCCCGGCGGGCGGCAGCCAGGGGACGGGCCAGGACCTGGCGACCGGGGGTGCGGTGCCCGTGCGGTTCCTCGACAAGGCGCCGATCGTCGCCGCGGTGGGCGGGGCGCGATCGGCATGAAGGTGCGGGCGCGCTTCACCAAGGTCGGGCGGGTGCGCTGGACCAGCCATCGCGACGTGGCGCGCATGTGGGAGCGCGCCCTGCGCCGGGGCCGCGTTCCGGTGGCCTACACCGCGGGGTTCTCGCCGCGCCCCCAGCTGAGCTTCGGCCTCGCCCTGCCCACCGGCTGCGAATCGGTGGCCGAGTACCTCGACATCTCGCTGGCCACGCCCGTCGACCCGGTCGACCTCGGCGCACTCGTCGGGCCACTGTTGCCCGACGGCGTCGACGTCGTCGCCGCGGGTGTCCTCGAGCACGGCGCCCCGTCGCTCCAGGAAATGGTGTCCTCGTGTACCTGGGAGATCGAGGTGCCGGGTGATCCCGACGACCTCGGTGCGGCCATCGAGCGCGTGCTCGGGGCCGCCTCCCTCCCCATCCGGCGCGAGCGAAAGGGGCGTGCCGTGGTCGACGACCTGCGCCCCTCGGTGCTGGCGCTGTCGTCAGCCGGCGCCGGTGCGACCGGGGCCCTGCTCCTCGCGGAGCTGGGCACCAGGCCACGCGGCGTCCGTCCCGCCGAGCTCGCCCAGGCGATGGGCATCGAGCTCGGCCTTGCCCGCAGAACCCGTCAACTGATCGAGCGCGACGGCTCCCGCGGGGAGCCCCTCGTGGCGGACCACACCGGTGCCGCCTTCACCTGGGAGCGCGCCTCGTGAGCAGTACGAGAAGGGATCATCCCCATGTCCGATACGAGCGCCGGGCCGCCGGCGGCCGAGCCGACCGGCTCGCCGTCCGTGCCCGCATCCACCGACCCCGCGTCGAGCGACGCTGCGCCGCACGAGCCCCAGTCCAACGGCTCGGCATCGACCGGCTCGCCCACCGGCGACGCGCCCTCGAGCGACTCGCCGTCACCACCGTCCTCCACCGGCGCATCCCGTAACCGCCGCCGGCGCAAGCCGGCCGGTGCCGCCGAGGACGCGGGCGGCAAGGCCGGGGCCGACGAGGACGCGGGCGGCGAGGCCGGGGCCGACGAGGACGCGGGCGGCGAGGCCGGGGCGGCGCCTGCCGACGTCGCCGCCGTCGGCGCCGTCGCGGGCGCGACCGCCACGATCGCCGAGGTCGTCCCCACCGCGGCGCCGTCGCCCCGGCTCGGCGACACGCGGCCGCCCCCGGCGCGCCCGAGGATCGGCGACACCCGTCCCGCCCGCGTCCCCGCCACCCCCGCACCGGCGGCCGCGGTGGCGCCTGCGAGCCCGGCGACCCGCGCGCCGCGCGGCGCCAAACGCCCGGCGCCGGCGTCGTCGGTGGTGGCGGCGCCGGCCCCGGGCGGTGGGGACGCCGACGACGACACCGGCGAGGGGTCGCCCGCCGGGGGCCGGTCGCGCCGCAAGAGCGGCCGGGAGCGCCGGGGCCGCCCGGTGGGCCGGTACCTGATGTGCGTGCACGTGCGGCCCCATGCCACCCAGATCGCCGTGCTGGAAGGGCGCACGCTGGTCGAGCACTACGTGTCGCGGATCTCCGACGACGCCACGCAGATCGACGGCAACATCTACCGGGGCCGTGTCCAGAACGTGCTGCCGGGCATGGAGGCGGCCTTCATCGACATCGGCACGCCCAAGAACGCCGTGCTCTACCGGGGTGACGTCCGCTACGACCGCGACGACATCGAGACGGCTCAGAAATCCTCCCCGCGCATCGAGGAGATGCTCCGGCCCGGCCAGGTGATCCTGTGCCAGGTCACCAAGAACCCCATCGGCGCCAAGGGGGCCCGGCTCACCCAGGAGGTGTCGCTGCCGGGGCGCTTCGTCGTCATGGTGCCCAACTCCACGGCGTTCGGCATCTCCAAGCGCCTCGACGACAACGAGCGCAAGCGCCTGCGCCGCATCGTGGACGAGGTCCGGCCGCCCGGCCACGGCCTCATCGTGCGCACGGCGGCCGAAGGGGCCAGCCAGGAGGAGCTGCGCCACGACGTCGACCGGCTGGTGTCGCAGTGGGCCGTTATCGAGGCCGAGGCGGGCCGGTCGAGCGCGCCGGGCCTGCTGTATCGCGAGCCCGACTTGGCGGTGCGTATCGTGCGCGAGGAATTCAACCGCGAGTACCGCGGTGTCGTCATCGACGACGAGGAGCTGTTCGCCCAGGTCCGCGACTACATCGGGCAGGTGAACCCCGAGCTCGCCGACCGGGTCGAGTACTACGACCCCCAGGCCGAGAACCTCCCGGTGTTCGAGCGGTTCCACGTCCACGAACAGCTGCACAAGGCGCTCGACCGCAAGGTGTGGCTGACGTCGGGCGGCTCGATCATCATCGAGCGCACCGAGGCCCTCACCGTCATCGACGTCAACACCGGCAAGAACGTGGGGACCTCGAACCTCGAGGAGACCGTCTACCGCAACAACCTCGAGGCCGCCGAGGAGATCGCCCGCCAGCTGCGCCTGCGGGACATCGGGGGGATCATCGTCATCGACTTCATCGACATGGAGATCCGGGAGAACCGGGACCGGGTGGCCGCCGCCCTGCGCTCGGCGCTGGCACGCGACAAGACCCGGACCCAGGTGTTCGACATCTCCGAACTGGGTCTCGTGGAGATGACCCGCAAGCGGGTCTCGGAGGGCCTGGTGGAGTCGCTCTCGAGCACCTGCACGATCTGCGGGGGCCGCGGGATCGTGCTCGACGACACGCTGCTGTAAGCTTGTCGGGCTATGTACGCAGTGATCCAGAGCGGAGGCAAGCAGGAGCGCGTGGCCGAGGGCCAGCAGCTGCGCGTGGAGCTCCTGGGGGTGCCCGAGGGCAGCGAGGTCGAGCTGGCCCCGGTCCTGGTGGTCGACGAGGAGCGGGTGCTCGCCACCCCGGCCGAGCTGGCCGGGGCCGTCGTGGCCGCCCGGGTGGTGGGCCACGAGCTGGGCCCCAAGATCCGGGGCTTCACGTACCAGGCCAAGGCCCGCCGCCGGCGCCGGTGGGGGCACCGCCAGCAGTACGCCACGGTCGAGATCACGTCGATCACCGTCCCGACCGGCAGCTAGACCGCACCCAGGAGGAGATCCCCGTGTCGAAGACCAAAGGCGGCGGCTCCACCCGCAACGGCCGTGACTCGAAGTCCAAGCGCCTCGGCGTGAAGGCCTACGACGGCATGACCGTCCCGGCCGGGGCCATCATCCTGCGCCAGCGCGGGACGAAGTTCCACCCCGGCGAGAACGTCGGGCGGGGCGGTGACGACACCTTGTTCGCGACCGCCGGAGGTGTCGTGAGCTTCGGCAGCCGCAAGGGCCGTCGCCTCGTGAGCGTTCGCGCCGAGTCCTGAGCCCTCGCCGCCCGGCACGCCGGGCCGGCAGGACTGCGCCGTAGGATCGGAGCCGTGCCCGGGTTCGTCGACGAGGCGCAAGTCCACGTGAAGGCCGGGGACGGCGGAGCGGGCGCGGTGTCGTTCCGCCGTGAGGCGCACGTGTCGCGGGGCGGCCCCGACGGGGGCGACGGCGGTCACGGCGGTGACGTGTGGCTGGTGGCGTCGCCCAACCAGGCATCGCTCCTCGGCTTTCGCGACCACCCCCACCGGCGTGCCACCAACGGCCAGCACGGGCAGGGCAAGCGGCGCCACGGGGCCCGCGGGCCCGCCCTCGACGTCGCCGTGCCCGTCGGCACCATGGTGCGTGCCCGCGACGGCACCGTCCTCGCCGACCTGGCGGCGGCGGGGGACCGGTGGCTGGCCGCCGAGGGCGGCCGGGGCGGCCGGGGCAACGCCCGTTTCCTCTCCAACCGGCGCCGGGCGCCGGCCTTCGCCGAGCAGGGCGAGGCCGGGGAGGAGCGCTGGCTCGATCTCGAGCTGAAGCTGCTCGCCGACGTCGCGCTGGTCGGCATGCCCAACTCGGGCAAGAGCACGCTCATCTCGCGGATCTCGGCGGCGAAGCCGAAGATCGCCGACTACCCGTTCACCACGCTCGAGCCGCATCTCGGCGTGGTGAGGATGGGACGACAGGGCGACGAGACCGAGTTCGTGGTGGCCGACATCCCCGGCCTGATCGAAGGCGCCGCCGAGGGGCGGGGCCTCGGGCACCGGTTCCTTCGCCACACCGAGCGTGCCCGTGTGCTCGTGGTGCTGCTCGACCTGGCGGCCTCCGACGGGCGCGCCCCGGAGGACCAGGAGCGCATCCTGCTCGAGGAGCTGGGCCGCTTCCGCCCGGAGCTGCTCGACCGGCCCCGCGTGGTCGTCGGCTCGAGGGCCGACGCCGCCCCCGGTGCCGTCGGCGGGCCGGCTCTCCGGGTCTCGGGGGTGACCGGCGCCGGGGTCCCGGAGCTGCTCGCCCTGCTCGCCGCCGCCGTCACCGACGCCCGGGGGGCGGCGGCGGCACCCGACGGGTCCATCGTGATCCACCGGCCTGTCGCCGAGGGTGTCGAGGTCAGCCGCGCCGACGACGGGTCCTTCGTCGTGCAGGGCCGCGCCGCGCTGCGCGCCGTCGCCCTGTCGGATCTGACCGACGACGGCGCCGTCGACTACGTCCAGCACCGCCTGCGCCGGCTCGGAGTGGAGCGCGCCCTCGTGCGCGCCGGCGTGCGCGAGGGGGACGTCGTCCATCTCGGCGCCCTCAGCTTCACGTACCAACGCGACGAAGGCGTCGACGCCGCCGTGGCCAAGCCCCCGCCCGCGCCCATCCGCCGATCCCGGCGACGCGACGGCGGAGACGAGCAGTGAGCCGGCCCTCCGCGCCGGGCGCCGACCCGATCGGCGCAGCAGGCGCGGCCGACCCGATCGGCGCAGCAGGCGCGGCCGACGCGATCGGCGCAGCAGGCGCGGCCGGCATCGTCACCCGCACCGTGGTGGCCAAGATCGGGTCGTCGTCGTTGACCGACGCCGGCGGGGGCGTGGACACCGCCGCCGTCGACGCTCTGTGCGCAGAGGTGGCGGCGCTGCACGCGCTCGGCCACAGCGTCGTCCTCGTCAGCTCGGGTGCCATCGCGGCGGGCTGGTCCGCCATGGGCGGCGGGCCGCGGCCGAGCGACCCGGCCACCCTGCAGGCCGTGTCGGCGGTGGGCCAGCCCCGGCTCATGCGCGTCTACGACGACGCCCTGGGCCGGCACGGCCTGGCGGTGGGGCAGGTACTGCTGGCGCCGCTCGACTTCATCCACCGCCAGCAGTACCTCCACGCCCGCCGGACGCTGGCGCGCCTTCTCGAGCTGGGCGTGGTCCCCGTCGTCAACGAGAACGACGCCACCTCCGACGACGAGATCCGCTTCGGCGACAACGACCGCCTGGCCGCCCTCGTCGCCCACCTGGTCGCCGCCGACCTCCTGGTGCTGCTCACCGACACCGCCGGCCTGCTCACCGCCGACCCCCGTACCACCGCCGAGGCATCGCTCATCGAGGAGGTCGTGGAAGTCGACAAGGAGCTCGAGGCGCTGGCCGGTGGACCGGGCACCGAGGTCGGCAGTGGGGGGATGGCGTCGAAGCTGGCGGCCGCCAAGATCGCCGCGTGGTCGGGCGTCGAGACGGTGATCGCCGACGCCGCCCGCCCCGGCGTGCTGCGCGGCGCCGTGCTCGGGGAACCCGGCGTGGGCACCGTGTTCCGCCCGCGCGGGCGCCGGCTGCCGGCGCGCAAGCTCTGGATCGCCTTCGCGGTGGCGGCGGCGGGCAGCCTCGTGGTCGACGAGGGCGCCCGGCTCGCCCTCGTCGAGCGGGAGGCGTCGCTCCTTCCGGCGGGGGTGGTCTCGGTGTCGGGCCGGTTCGACGCCGACGACGCCGTGGAGATCGCCGGGCCCGACGGCGTGGTCTTCGCCAAGGGGCTCGCCCGGCACTCCGCCGAGCGCATCGCGTCGTGGGCCGGCCGGCGCACGACGGAGCTCCCCGAGGCGCTGCCCCACGAGGTCGTGCACCGGGACGACCTCGTGGTGCTGGTCTGACGGTCGCTCCCGTCCCTCCCCACTGCCGCCCGTCCGGGACACGGGCCGGGTGGTCGGGGCGGCCCCGAGCGGCCGGGACGGTCGCGGGGCGGGGGTAGCCTGGGGCATGGCCCGAGCGCACCTCGTCGACCTCGGGCGCCGCGCCAAGGCGGCGTCACGTGCGCTCGCCGTGGCCGGCACCGCCGCCAAGGACGGGGCCCTGGGCGTGGCGGCCGACCTGGTGGAGGGGCGCGCCCGCGAGATCCTCGGCCACAACGCCGCCGACCTGGACAGCGCCGGGGCGGAGGGGGCCAGCGAGGTCCAGCTCGACCGGTTGCGCCTCACGGGCGACCGGGTGCTGGCCATGGCGGCCAGCCTGCGCGACATCGCCGCGCTGCGCGATCCCGTGGGTGAGGTCGTCGAGGGATGGCGGCGGCCCAACGGCCTGCTCATCGAACGTGTCCGCGTCCCGCTCGGGGTGGTGGGTATCATCTACGAGAACCGGCCCAACGTCACGAGTGACGCCGCGGGCCTGTGCCTGAAGGCGGGCAACGCCACCATGCTGCGGGGCTCGTCGAGCGCCCTGCGCTCCAACACCGCCATCGTCGGCTGTCTGCGCGACGCGCTCGCCAAGGTAGGACTCCCGGAGGACGCCGTGGTGCTCGTGTCCGACACGAGCCGTGACGCCGCGGTGGAGTTCATGCAGCTCGAGGGCATGATCGACTGTCTGGTGCCGCGCGGCGGCCACTCGCTGGTGGCGTCGATCCGCGAGCACGCCACCGTGCCCTACGTCATCGACGGGGACGGCAACTGCCACGTGTACGTCGACGGCGCCGCCGATCTCGACATGGCCCTCTCCATCGTCGTGAACGCCAAGACGCAGCGGCCCGGGGTGTGCAACGCCGCGGAGTCCCTCCTCGTGCACGAGGACGTGGCTGCCGAGTTCCTGCCGCGCGCCGCCGAGGCGCTCGCCGGCGTGGAGCTGCGCGGCGACGAGCGCAGCCGGGCCGTCGTCGCGGCGATGGGGCCGGCGACCGAGGAGGACTTCGCCACCGAGTTCCTGGGCCCGGTGCTGTCGGTGGCGGTGGTGCGCGACCTCGGCGCCGCCATCGACCACATCGCCCGGTACGGCTCGGGGCACTCGGAGGCCATCGTGACCACGGACCTGCGTGCCGCCGAGCGGTTCTGCCGCGAGGTCGACGCCGCCGCCGTGGTGGTGAACGCCTCGACCCGGTTCGTCGACGGGGGGGAGTTCGGGTTGGGATCGGAGATCGGGATCTCGACGCAGAAGCTCCACGCCCGCGGGCCGATGGGACTACGCGAGCTGACCTGTGTGAAGTACCTGGTGATCGGGGACGGGCAGGTGCGGTCATGAGCGTGGCGGGCGAGGCCGGAGCGGCGACCGAGGAGAACGTCACGGGGGTCCCCGGCCCCCTCGGGTTCCCGGACCCCGGCCCGCCCCTGTTCTCCTCGGTGACCGAGGTGCGCGAGCGCCTGGCGGAGGTCGGCTACCTCGCCGACGACGGCATCGCGGGCGTGGTCCACCTGGCCGACCGTCTGGCCAAGCCCGTGCTGGTGGAGGGGCCGGCGGGCACCGGCAAGACCGAGCTCGCCAAGTCCGTCGCCCGGGTGACGGGGAGCCGGCTCATCCGCCTGCAGTGCTACGAGGGCCTCGACGAGTCCAAGGCGCTCTACGAGTGGAACTACAAGAAGCAGCTGCTGCGTATCCAGGCGCAGCGCGTCGTCGACGATACCGGGTCGGCCCCCGGAGCAGGCACCGCACCGGCCGCGGCGGGCGCGTGGCGCGACCTCGAGGACGACATCTTCTCCGAGGAGTTCCTCCTCACCCGACCGTTGCTCGAGGCCATCCGCTCCCACGAGCGCGTGGTCCTTCTGATCGACGAGGTCGACCGCGTCGAGCTCGAGACCGAGGCGCTGCTGCTCGAGGTGCTGTCGGAGTACCAGGTCTCGATCCCCGAGCTCGGGACGGTGCGCGCCGAGCAGATCCCGCTCGTGTTCCTGACGTCGAACAACACCCGCGAGCTGTCGGAGGCGCTCAAACGCCGTTGTCTGTACCTGCACCTCGACTACCCGTCGCTCGAGCGCGAGCGCGACATCGTCCTGGCCCGCGTCCCGGGCGTCACCGAGGAGCTCGCGGACCAGGTGGCGAGGATCGTCCGGTCGCTGCGCACGCTCGAGCTCAAGAAGTACCCGTCGGTCTCCGAGACCCTCGACTGGGCACGCACGCTGGTCGTGCTGGGCGTCGAGTCGATCGACGCCCAGCAGGCGACCGCCACGCTGCACGTCCTGCTCAAGTACAGAAGCGACCTCGAGCGGGCGGCCAAGGAGCTCGCCGGCGCCGGGGAGAAGCGGGCCTGAGGGCCCCGCCGTGCTCGACGTCCTGACCGGCTTCGTCGGCGAGCTGCGGGCCGCGGGGCTCCCGGTCTCGCTCACCGAGTCCATCGACGCCGCCGAAGCGGTGCACCACATACCGCTCGAGGACCGTGAGGCGCTCAAGTACGCGCTGGCTGCCACCCTCGTGAAGTCCTCGGCGCACTGGAAGGCGTTCGAGACCGCCTTCGAGGTCTACTTCTCCATGCGGGGCCCGCAGTACGACATCGACGCCGACCACGGCGGCACCGGGGACCTCGACACCGACCCCGACACCGACGCCGACGCCGGCCAGGGCCGTGGGCGCGGCCAGGGCGGTGGCGGGGGGGAGCCCGTCTCGGCGGAGGAGTTGGCCGAGATGCTCTTCCGCGCCCTTGCGTCGGCCAACGACTCCCAGGTCGCCGCGCTCGCCCGCCAGGCCGTCACCCGCTACGCCGGCATGGAGCCGGGACGCCCGGTCGGTGGCACCTACTACCTGTACCGCACGCTGCGGAACCTCGACCTCGATGGGATCCTGGAGCGCCTCATGGAGACGGCGCGCGCCGAGGCGCCCGACGGCCACCTGACGCCGCTCGAGGAGCGGTTGGCGCGCGACGAGTTCAAGGCGCGGCTCGACCGCCTCCGGCGCGAGCTCGAGGACGAGATCCGCCGCCGGCTGGTGGCCGACCGCGGCACGGAGGCGCTCGCCCGGTCCCTGCGCTCCCCGCTGCCCGAAGAGATCGATTTCATGCACGCCACGCGCGACGAGCTGGCGTCGTTGCGCCGCGCCATCCATCCGCTCACGCGGAAGCTGGCCGTGCGCCTCGCCCGCAAGCGCCGCCACGGCCGCAAGGGGCCGCTCGACTTCCGCTCAACAGTGCGGCATTCGCTCTCGACGGGCGGCGTCCCGGTGGACCCGAAGTTCCGCTACCCGCGCCCGGCCAAGCCCGACATCATGGTGATCGCCGACATCTCGGGCTCGGTGGCCGCCTTCGCCCGCTTCACGCTGCACCTCGTGCACGCCATCAGCTCGCAGTTCTCGAAGGTCCGCAGCTTCGTGTTCATCGACGGCATCGACGAGGTCACCAGGTTCTTCGAGGGTGTCGACGACGTGGCCGAGGCGGTGCACCGGATCAACACGGAGGCCGATGTCGTCTGGGTGGACGGGCACTCCGACTACGGCCATGCCCTATCGGTGTTCTGGGAGCGATGGGGTGAGGAGATCACGCCGCGCACGAGCGTGCTCCTGCTCGGCGACGCCCGCAACAACTACCACGCCTCCCAGGCCTGGGTCGTCCAGGAGATCCGGCACCGGGCCCGCCACGTCTTCTGGCTCAACCCCGAGCCCCGCGCCTACTGGGGGACGGGCGACTCGATCCTGGGCGAGTACGCGGTGCACTGCGACGACGTCTTCGAGTGCCGGAACCTGCGCCAGCTCGAGCACTTCGTCACGGAGCTGGCATGAGCGGGGAGGCCCCGCCCGGGGGCGGGGTGCCCCCCGGGCTGCGGACGGTGCGCGTGGCCCCCGAGGGACGCACCCGGGTGGTGCTCGTCCGCCACGGTGAGGCCGCCTGCAACGTGGCCGGCGTCATCGGCGGGCGCACGGGCTGCACCGGCCTGTCACCCGACGGCCGCCGCCAGGCGGCGGCGCTGCGCACCCGGCTCGTCGAGACCGGCGAGCTGTCCGGCGCCGGCGCCCTCTACGCCAGCGTGCTCGCCCGCGCCCTCGAGACGGCGGGCATCGCCGCTCCGGGCATCGGCGGCGGGGCGGCCCCCGTGGCCGACTGCGGGTTGTGCGAGCTGCACCCCGGCGAGGCCGACGGGCTCACGTGGGACGAGTACCGCGCCCGGTTCGGCGACGTCGACTTCGACGTCCGCCCCGACGCGGTGGTGGCGCCGGGCGGGGAGAGCTGGACGTCCTTCGTGGCGCGCGCCTCGGGGGCGGTGGCGCGCCTCGCCGACGCGCACAAAGGCGAGCTCGTCGTGGTGGTCTGTCATGCCGGGGTCATCGAGTCGACGCTGCTGGCGTTCCTGCCGGTGGCGCCGGACCGGGGGCGCCTCGGGCTGCCCACGGAGCACACGTCGATCACCGAGTGGGAGCGCGACGGGGAGGCGTGGCGCCTGGTGCGCTACAACGATGCCGCCCACCTCCACACGCGGGCGGGCTGAGCGTCACCCGCGGGCCCCGGGGGGCGCGGCACCGCCGGGGTCAGCAGGCGTAGTCGCCGTCGAGGCTCTGGCCGTTCGCCTGGTCGGTGTACTGCGTCACCCACACACCGCCGGTGGGGAGCAGGTCGCCGTGCTGGGTGGCGTAGGCGACCGCCGTGGCGCAGTTGCCGACGGGGTCGCCCGTGTACCAGGCGATCCACAGGGGCAGGGCCGGCTGGTAGGCGCCGGCGATGCCGTTCCAGGTGAGCGGGCTCGTGTAGATGCCCACGTTGTTGACGCCGAGGTCGCGCAGGGCGTTGAAGGCGCCCGCGATGACCTGGTCGTTCTCGGCGGTGCTCGCCGACCAGCTGGTGTTGGACGGCTCCACGTCGAGCCACCACGTGACGAGCGGGTTCACGCCCTGGGCCTGGGCGTACTGGAAGGCGTAGGTGCCGGCCTCGTAGCCCCAGTTGCAGGCGAGGTCGCCGTTGCACCCGGGCTGGTCGGCGGGGTCGGTGCCGAAGGTCAGGAAGATGTAGAGGTTGAGGCCGCCCCCCGCCCAGGCCGCCTCGTGGGCCAGGCAGGGGTTGGGAGCGCCGTTCGCCTGGCCCGTGGCCTCCACGATGCCGATGGTGTGCCCCGAGGGGAGGGCGTTGTCGCACGTCGGCGGGGCCCAGTTGTCCTGGAACTTCGAGATGTCGTAGCCGTAGGTCCCCGACGGGAACGCGCCGTTGGCCGCCGTGCCCGTCCCGGGGCCGTCGGCGATGGCCACCACGGGCCGGTCGATGTGCTGCGGTGCCGACCCGAAGTAGCCGGCGTCGCCGAAGGCGGTGACCGCGCCGTTGGTGTCGGTGAGCCAGTAGCCCCCGGCGTCGGCGGCGGCCATGCCGGTGAGGGGGCGGGACAGGGCGTGGCCGCCGAGGGAGCCGAAGTACCCGGCGTCGCCGAACGAGAAGACGCCGCCGTCGGACGCCAGCATCCAGTAGCCGCCGGCATCGGGTGCGGCCGCGCTCACCACGGGCTTGGCGAGCGCGATCCCGCCCATCGAGCCGAGGAACGGGGCGTCGCCGAAGGCGAAGACGCCGCCGTCCGCCGCGAACAACCAGTAGCCGCGGCCGTCAGGCGTGGGCGTCATGGCGACGACCGGTTGGTCGAGCCGCGTCCCGCCCATGGAGCCGAGGAAGGGGGCGTCGAAGGCGAAGACCCCGCCGTCCGACGCGACGGTCCAGTAGCCGCCGGTGGCGGGGTCCGCCACGATCCCCACCATCGGGCTGTGCAGCCGGACGCCGCCCATCGACCCGTGGAACTGGGCACTGCCGAAGGAGAAGACCCCGCCGTCCGACGCGACGGTCCAGTAGCCCTTGCCGTCGGCGCCCGCCGGGCTCTCGGTGGGGGTGATGCCCACCATGGGCGCATTGAGGGCGACGCCGCCCATCGACCCGTAGAAGGGCAGGCCCCCGAAGGCGAAGACCCCGCCGTCGCTGGCCACGGTCCAGTAGGCGGGCACGCCGCGGGCGGAGGCCGGCGCCGGGCCCGTCAGCGGTCGTGGGGCGGGGGAGGCCGGCGCCACGGCGATGCACAGCGCGAGCGCGCCGAGCGCGCCGAGGAAGCGTCCCGGGCGCGAGAAGAGGTGTCCGACGACTGCCATGATGAGGTGGTTGCTGCGGTCCTTGCTGGGCGGGGAGCGCCGTGTCCCTGGGGGGCGCGCCGGCGTCGAGGGCGCCGGCGGATACCCGTCATTCTCACGGAGTGCCCCCGGTAACGCAACGATCCCGGCGCCGACCCTCGCCCACCTGCACCGACGCGCCGCGTCGGCCCTCGCGTCGTGGGGGTGGGCCGGCCCGTCAGGCGCGCAGGAGCTCGGCCACCCGGAAGGCCAGGTCGATCGCCTGGCGGGCGTTGAGCCGGGGGTCGCACGTGGTGGTGTAGCGCTCGTGGAGCTGGCCCTCGAGGATGTCGCCGAACCCGCCGAGACACTCCGTGACGTCGTCGCCGGTGAGCTCGAGGTGCACCCCGCCGGGCCACGTGCCGGCATCGTGGTGCGCGGCGAAGAAGCTCTTCAGCTCCGTGAGGATGTCGTCGAAGCGCCGCGTCTTGCGGCCGCCTTCGCTCACGAACGTGTTGCCGTGCATGGGGTCGCACGCCCACACCACGGGATGGCCCGCGGCGCGCACGGCCTCCAGCAGCGGCGGCAACGCGTCGTTGATCGCCGACGCGCCCATCCGCGCGATGAGGGTCAGCCGCCCCGGCGTGCGATCGGGATCGAGCCGCTCGCACAGCGCCACCACCTCGTCGGGCGTCGTCGACGCGCCGACCTTGCACCCGAGCGGGTTGTGGATCCCCGACAGGAAGTCGATGTGGGCGCCGTCGAGCTGGCGCGTGCGCTCGCCCACCCACAGCATGTGCGCGGAGCAGTCGTACCAGTCGCCGGTGAGCGAGTCCATGCGCGTCAGGGCCTCCTCGTAGCCGAGGATGAGCGCGTCGTGACTGGTGTAGAAGTCGACCTGGTGCAGCGACTCCTCTCCGGCCAGGTCGATCCCGCACGCGGCCATGAAGCGCAGGGCGCGGTCGATCTCGGCGGCGATCTGCTCGTAGCGGCGCCCTTCCTCGCTCGACGCCACGAACTGCTGGTTCCACAGGTGGACCTGCGACAGGTCGGCGAAGCCGCCCTTGGTGAAGGCGCGCACGAGGTTGAGCGTCGACGCCGACTGGTGGTACGCGGCCACCAGCCGCCGGGGGTCGGGCACCCTCGCCGACGCGCTGGGGGCGTCGTCGTTGACCATGTGGCCCCGGAAGGCGTCGAGCTCGAGGTTCCCGATCGTCTCGGTGGCCGACGACCGGGGCTTGGCGAACTGCCCGGCGATGCGCCCCACCTTCACGACCGGGACGCCGGCGCCGTAGGTCAGGACCACGGCCATCTGCAGGATGACTTTCAGCTTGTCCCGGATCGAGTCGGCGGAGAACTCGGCGAACGACTCGGCGCAGTCGCCCGCCTGCAAGAGGAACGCCCGCCCGTCGGCGACCTGGGCGAGCTGGCCCACCAGGCGGCGGGCTTCGCCCGCGAACACGAGCGGGGGCACGGAGGAGAGCTCCTTCAGGACCCGCTCGAGCTCGTCGTCGTCGGGCCAGGCCGGCTGCTGCGCCGCGGGGCGCTGCCGCCAGCGCTGGGGGCTCCACTCGGCCGGGCTCATGGGGCTACAGCGTAAATGCTCGGCGCCTACGCTCGTGACGTGCAACCGGTCGCCGGCAACGGATGGGGCGGTCCGGTGGCCCCCGGAGCCCGCATCGGCGTGTTCGGCGGCACCTTCGACCCGGTCCATGTCGGCCACCTGGTGGCGGCCATGCGGGCGCGCGAGGCGCTCGAGCTCGATCGTGTCCTGCTGGTGGTGGCCAACGTGCCCTGGCAGAAGGCCGGGACCCGCCCGGTCACCCCGGCCGAGGACCGCTTGCGCGTCGTGTCGGCGGCGGTCGAGGGGGTCGTGGGGCTCGAGGCGTGCCGGGTCGAGATCGACCGGGGGGGTCCGAGCTACACGGTCGACACCGTCTCGGCCCTGCTCGACGAGGCCCCGACCGCCGTTCCCTTCGTGATCGTCGGGGCCGACGTGGCCGCCGAGCTCGACAGCTGGCAGCGGGTGGACGAGCTGCGCCGGGCGGCCACGCTGGTGGTCGTCGACCGGGGGGGTGTCACCTCGGGGGCCGACCCGCCGGGCTGGAGGGTGGAGCGGCTGCGCATCCCGGCCCTCGACATCTCGAGCAGCGAGCTGCGCCGGCGGCTGGCCGAGGGGAGATCGGTCGACTTCCTGATCCCGGAGGCCGCAATTCGTTGCATTCGGCGGCTGGGTCTGTACTCTGGCTCCAGATGAGGAGCCCGGCCGCCGTCCGAACTGCCGTGGGCCACTGGTCCGCGCCGGGTCGGCCGAGGTGATCGTGACGGTTCCCGCCGTATGACGGGCTCCGCCGAGCGGGCCTCGGCGGACAACGGGCGCGACGACGTGCCGGAAGCTGCCCTGGTGGCGGCGCGGGCCGCCGACGCCAAGCTGGGTCAGGACACCGTGGTCCTCGCCATGCGGGACCTCCTGGGCGTGACCGACGCCTTCGTCGTGACGAGCGGTGCCAACACGCGCCAGGTCCGCACCATCGTCGAGGAGGTCGAGCGACGGGTGAAGGAGTCGACGGGCCGCACCCCGCGGGCCGTCGAGGGACTGCGCGACCTGACGTGGGTCCTCATGGACTACGGCGACTTCCTGGTGCACGCCTTCCTGGCCGAGGCGCGTGCGTACTACGACCTCGAGCGCCTGTGGGGTGACGCCCCCCGGATGGCGTTCACCGGGAGCGCGTCCCACCGGTCCGCCGAGGATTGAGGGGGGCTCCCCCGGACGGTCGGGCGCCCGGGGACGGTCAGGCGTGCGGGGCCGAGGTGCCCGAGGTCGAGGTGCCCGGGGCCACCGGCGCCAGCGGTGCGAACTGGGCCGTGGTCGCCAGCGGGACCTGGGCGCCGCTCGCCACCGGGACCGCCACCGCCGCGCCCGACAGCTCGAAGGCGACCCCGGTCACGCCGGGGAGAGACGACGCCGTGAAGACGATCTGCGCCACCGCCTGGATCTGCGGGGGGCCGACCAGTTGGCCGAAGGTGCCGCCCAGGTTCACCGTGGCGATCCCCCCGGCGATGGTGGCGCCCAGGACGGTGGTCTGCGGTGACAACGCGCTCTGCAGCCCGGCCGCCGCCTCGGCGTCGGTGGGCCCGATCACGAGTGCGCCGAGAACGGTGGCGAGGTCGGGTGCGGACACCGGCACGTCGCGCGCCACCGGCTCCACGTGACCGGTCGGGCCGATCAGGAAGATCTGCACCGGCACCTCGATCGGGGACGGTTCCGTCGTCGCCGTGGTCGTGGGCGCCGACGGGTCGAGAAGGCCGAACGGGATGCGGTTGCGCGCCAGCGCGGCAGGTTGCGTGTCGACGGGGACGCCGCACGCGGCCAGGCCCAGGGCCGCCGCCGCGGCGGCCAGCGTCACGCACCATCCTCGGTGGCGCGTCACGATGCCGGCGCCTGTGTCTGGCGACGGCCCCGGGGCGAGCGCGTGCCGGGGGAGTGCGCGCCGGGGGGCTGGGTGCCGGCGGGCTGGGTGCCGGGGGGCTGGGTGCCGGCGGGCTGGGTGCCGGGGGAGTGCGCGCCGGGGGAGTGCGCGCCGGGGGAGTGCGCGCCGGGGGAGTGCGCGCCGGGGGAGTGCGCGCCGGGGGGCTGGGTGCCGGGGGAGTGGCCCGTTCCCGTCCCGGGTTCGGCCCGCGAGCCCGGCGCACCCTCCGGATGCTCGCCCCCGGCGGGGAGCTCCACCACGAACCGGTTCTCGCCGCCGGCGCCGGTCTCCACCCACACGCGCCCGCCGTGGAGGCGGACGTGCTCGGCGACGAGGGACAGGCCGAGACCCGTGCCGTCGCTCGCCCCGCGCTGACCGGCGGCCTGGCCGCGGTAGAAGCGCTCGAAGATGCGGTCGCGCTCACCGGGGGCGACCCCGGGGCCGCGGTCGATCACCACGAGCCGCACCCCGTCCTCACCGGGTTCCGCCGCCAGGCGGGTGACGCCGCCGGCGTGTTGTGCGGCGTTGGCCACCAGGTTGGTCACGACCCGCTCGATGCGGCGCTTGTCGACCCACAGCCGGACGCCCGACACCGACGGGTCCACGTCGACGGGGACGCCGCCGGCCCCGGCGGCGACGGCGGCCTGACGGGCCAGCTCCCCCACTTCGACCTCGTCGAGGGACAGCTCCGCCGACCCGGTGTCCACCCGGCTGATCTCGAGCAGGTCGTCGACCATGCGCTGGAACCGGCGGAGCTCGGCGCTCAGCAGGTCGAGCGCGTGCCGGCTGCGGGGGGGCAGTTCGTCGCGGTGCGACTCCAGGACCCCCAGCGAGGTCGCCAGGGTGGTGAGCGGGGACCGCAGCTCGTGGCTGACGTCCGACGTGAAACGGACCTCGTGGTCGATCCGTTCCTGGAGCGCATCGGTCATCCGGTTGAACGACTCGGCCAGCGCCGACAGCTCGGGGTCGCCGGCGGCGAGCAGGCGCGTGTCGAGGCTCCCGCCCGCCACCGTCTCGGCCGCCCGGGACACCTGCGCCAGGGGACGCAGGGCGCGACCGCTCGCCCATCGGCCGATGACGGCGCCGGCCACCGTGGTGACGAGGGCCGCTCCCGCCAGCGCCAAGGCGAGGATCCGCAGGGTGCGGCTCAGCTCGTCGAGTGAGAACACCTCGAAGTAGGAGGCGTCGACGCTCGGGATGGGTAGCCCCACCACCATCTCGGGCGTGTTCTCGAGCACGAAGTGCTGGGTGGCCGGCCGCCCGGCCAGCACCATGGCCCGCAGCGGGGCGGGGATGGCGTTCTCTCCCACCGAGATGGAGGTGGCGTACCACTGGCCGCGCAGCTCGAGCACCGAACGCGAGCCCGGCACGGTGTCGAGGGACGCCAGCAGCTGCGTCACGTCGGGGCTCACCGACCGCAGCGACGACCGCGCCAGCGAGGCGTTCACGTACGCCTGGCGCAGGATCGCCGACTGCCGTTCGTTCAGGATGTACTGCCGGGCGGTGAAGTAGGTGAGCCCCGCCATGGTGGCCGACAGGGCCAGCGCCCCCATCCCGAACGTGACCGTCACCCGTGAGCGCAGGCCGAGGTGCGGCCAGGGCCGCCACCCGCGGCGGTGTTCCTCGGGGCGGTCGCCGGCAGGTTCGTCGCGCCGCGGGCGTCGGGAGTGCCGGGAGTGTCGGGAGCGCACGGCTCTCAGGTCGCCAGCTTGTAGCCCATCCCCCGGACCGTGAGGATGTGGCGGGGGTTGGCGGGGTCGGACTCGATCTTGGTGCGCAGCCGCCGGATGTGGACGTCGACCAGCCTGCCGTCGCCGAAGTAGTCGTAGCCCCACACGCGGTCGAGGAGCTGCTCGCGGCTCAGCACCTTTCCCGGGTTGGCGGCGAGCTCGCACAGGAGCCGGAACTCGGTGCGCGTGCAGTGGACCTCCTCGCCGGCTCGTCGCACCGTCCCCTCGTCGGGCCGCACCTCGACGTCCCCGAACCCGAACACGTCGGGGTCGTCGACCGACCGCGAGCGGCGCAGCAGGGCGCGGATCCGGGCGGCGAGCTCCTTGGCCACGAAGGGCTTCGTGACGTAGTCGTCGGCCCCGGCCTCGAGCCCCGCCACCACGTCGTGGGTGTCGGTGCGGGCGGTGACCATGATCACCGGCACCGCGCTGGTCCGGCGCAGCTGTCGACAGCACTCGAAGCCGTCCATCCCCGGCAGCATGAGGTCGATGAGGACCACGTCGGCAGGCTGCTGGGCGAAGTGCTCCAGCCCGGTCTCGCCGGCTCCCGCCTCGTCGACCTCGTACCCCTCGTCCTCGAGGGCCAGGCGCATGGAGGCGCGGATGCGCTCGTCGTCCTCCACCAAGAGGATGCGGCCCGTCATCGTCGCCTCGTCATCGGTGCCTGGTCACGGTAGGTGGCGCCTTCCGGGGCGCCCGGGCCTGCCGTGCGGTACCGGCGACGGTCAGGCCGAGAGCCAGATCTGTGGGGACCAGATTGTCCCCACGATCATGCCGTACGCCTTGGCCCCGGCCGGCGTCGCGGGGTTGTTGAAGTTCTGCACCCGCGACCGGGCCACCACCGCCCAGGTGGTGCGGTCCGTCCAGATGTAGGGGATGTCCTGGTTGAGGCGCTTGGCGATCGCCTGGTAGGCCTCGGCCCGCTTGGTGGGGTCGGTCGACTGGCGACCCTGCTGGAGCAGGACCTCGATCTGCGGGTCGTTGTTGCGGGCGAAGTTGGGGGCGATCGCCTGGGGGCCCGTCCCGAAGATCTCCGTCGGGCTCCACCACAGGTAGTTGAGGTCGGGGTCCACCGCCGCGAACTGGCGCCACGACGTCGTCTGGAACGTCCCCGACAGCGCCTGGTTGATCTGGTCGGCCTGCTGCACCTGGGTCAGCGTCACCTTCATGCCCACGAGCTCGAGCTGGTTCTGGAGGAACTGGACCGCCTGGACGGCGTAGGCGGACGGGGTCGAGCTCAGCGTGAAGGCCACCGGCTTGCCGATGTCGCGCGCCACCTCCTGGACGAGGGCCTTGGCCTGGGTCGGGTTGTAGGCCGGGTACCCGCTGTCGGCGGCGTAGTACGGGGTCCCGGGGACGAAGGGCTGGTTGGTGGGCGTGTTCACGCCCTTGTCCACCACCGTGGCGTACTGCCGGGGGTTCACCGCCATCGCCATGGCCCTGCGGACGCGGATGTCCTTCATCAGCGGGTCCTGGGTGTTGATCATGATGAAGTTCATGTCCGGCTCGCCCACGATGTGCTGGGAGTCGTCGACGTAGCCGTAGCTGGCGTCGTCGCGGAACTGCAGGATGCTCTCGGGCAGGTCGGTGTGCATGATGTCGATGTTCCCGGCCTGCAGCGCGTTGGCTCGCTGCTGGGCGTCGCTGATCGGCCGGTAGGTGATCGAGTCGAGGTGGGGCAGGCCCGACCGCCAGTAGCTCTCGTTGCGGACCGCGGTGAAGTGGTCGTTGGGGGACCATTCCTTGAACCTGAAGGGTCCGGTGCCGACGGGCCGCTGCGAGCCGTTCGGATCCGCGATCATCGACGGGGCGACGATGTAGCCGGGCTGGCCGCCGATCCCGCCGGCGAGGTAGGCGGGGAAGGGGATCCACGGCTGCTTCAGGGTGATGAGGACGGTGTCCGACGACGGGACCGAGATGTTGGTCACGGTGTTGAGGGTCAGGCCCAGCAGTCCCTTCAGGAAGTGCTCGAGGCTCCCGGCGATCGCCGCGCCGTCGCACGGCGTGCCGTCGTGGAACATCACCCCGGGGCGGGCCGTGATCGTCCACTCCGAGTAGTCGGCGTTGGGGGTGACCGCCTTGGCCAGGTAGGGCTGGACGGTGCCGTCGTCGGCCAGGATCGTGAGCGGGTCGAAGACCGTGCGGGCGTAGAGCACGCCGGTCTCGTCGAAGCGGCCGGTGGCGGGGTCGAACCCCTGCTCCTCGGCCTCGACGCCGAACGTGAGGGCGCCGCCCTTGCGGGGCGTGGCCGTCGACACGCCGTCGCGGGGCCCGCTGGCGGTGGGCCCGGATCCTCCCGACCCGGAACTGCACGCGGCCAGCAGGCTGCCCGCCCCTCCGGCTGCGGCCACGCCACCAGCAGCGAGCAGCCCGCGGGAGATGAACGATCGCCGATCGATGCGGTCGGGCACGGTCCCTACCCCCTTCGGGGCGCCTTCGAGGATTGCCACCAGGTTGCGCCCTCCACCGGGCTGGACAATAGCGTCGGAGCGGCCGCGAGACGGGTAGCGTGGACCGATGGCCTGGGACCTCGAGGCGTTCTCCCGGTCGCTCGGCGGGCAGTCCCCGGCCACGGTGCGCGCCTATGGCGGTGACCTGCGGTCGTTCGTGACCTGGGCCGAGCGCGGCGGCACCGAACGTCCGACCGACGTCGACCACCGGTTGTTGCGCCGCTACCTGGCATTCCTCACCACGCGGCGCTACGCGCGCGCCACGGTGGCGCGCAAGGCGGCGGCGCTGCGGTGCTACTTCTCGTGGCAGCGCCGGCGCGGAGCGATCGACGTCGACCCGGCCCGGCGCCTGGCCGCCCCCGGCGGCGGCTCGCGTCTGCCCCGGGTGCTCGACCGCAGCGAGCTCGACGACCTCCTCGACGGCCCGGGCGCCGACGGCCCCGAGCGCGGCGTGGCGGCGGGAGTGGGCCAGTCGGGCCCGACCCTCCACGACGCGTTGACGGCCCGCGACGACGCCGTGCTCGAGCTCCTGTACGGCTGCGGGCTGCGGGTCGCCGAGCTGTGCGGCCTCGACGGGCGCGACGTGGACCTCCGGGCCCGGACGGTCACCGTGCTCGGCAAGGGCGGCCGCCAGCGCCGGGTCCCCATGCACGACCGGTGCGCCCACGCCGTGGGCCGGTGGCTGGCCGAGGGCCGCCAGGCGCTCGTCACCGAGCTGTCGCCACCCGACGCCGTGTTCCTGAACCGCCGCGGGGTGCGGCTCGGCCCCCGGGACGTCCGCCGGGTGCTCGACCGACGCTCCCCGGTGCCCACCCACCCCCACGCGCTGCGCCACAGCTTCGCCACGCACCTGCTCGACGGGGGCGCGGACCTGCGGATCGTCCAGGAGCTGCTGGGTCATGCCAGCCTTCAGACCACGCAGGTCTACACTCATGTAAGCAAGGACCGGCTGCTCTCGGTGTACGGAGCAACCCATCCCCGAGCGTAGGGGGAGGCGTGACGACGGAAGACGACGGCGGGACCGCACGCCTGTGGGCCGAGTACAAGGAGAACGGTGACCGTCGTACCCGCGACCAGCTCATCGTCCTGTACTCGCCGCTGGTGAAGTACGTGGCGGCGCGGGTCGCGGTCGGGCTTCCCCAGCACGTCGACGGGGCCGATCTCGTGAGCTATGGGATCATCGGCCTGATCGACGCCATCGACCGGTTCGACCCGGTGCGGCAGGTCAAGTTCGAGACCTACGCCATCCCCCGCATCCGGGGGGCCATCATCGACGAGCTGCGTGCCATCGACTGGGTGCCGCGCTCGGTCCGGGCCAAGGCCCGCGCCGTCGAGCAGGCGTACGCCTCGCTCGAGGCCACGCTGCTGCGGACGCCGACCGACGCCGAGGTGGCGACCGAGCTGGAGATGTCGGTGTCGGACCTGCAGGACATCCTGCGGCAGATCTCCTTCGTGGGGGTCGCCGCCCTCGACGAGGTGTTCATGGTGGGCGGCGACCGTACGGACCGGACGACGCTCGGCGACACCATCCCCGACGCAACCCCCGGGCCCGTGGCCATGTTCGAGGACAAGGAGTCGAAGGAGATCCTCGCCCAGGCGATCATGCAGCTGGGCGAGCGCGAGCGGACCGTCCTGTCGCTCTACTACTACGAAGGCCTCACGCTCGCCGAGATCGGCGAGATCCTCGGCGTCACCGAGAGCCGCGTGTGCCAGATCCACACCAAGGCGGTCCTGCAGCTGCGGGCACGCCTGAGCGACCGCTCGCCCGACGGCACCGACACCCGGGGCCGGGGTCGAGCCTCCGGTGGCCGCCGTGGCCAGCGGCCGAGCACGAGCGTGGCCGCCACCGGCTGAGCTGACCAGGCGGCACCGGGGCCGTCCGGGTCGCCGCCCCCCCGCGCGTGACCACGGGCGCCCGTGTGACGCCCCGCGGGCCGTCGGTTACCATGGCCCGGTCCCCGCCGTCCCGGCGGGGCGCGACACCACACCGAAGCACCCGGGCGCGTCCAACGGTCGCCCCAGCAGGGGCGTAGCGCCGGGGAAGCACAACCGATGGGAGGACCAGCCGTGGCCGTTGTCACGACCCGGCAGCTGCTGGAGGCCGGAATGCATTTCGGTCACCAGACGCGCCGTTGGAACCCGAAGATGCGCCGCTACATCCTGGGCGAGCGCAACGGGATCTACATCATCGACCTCAAGAAGACCCTCCTGGGTCTCGAGGAGGCCTACTCCTACGTGCGGGACCTGGTCGCCAAGGGCGGCATCCTGCTGTTCGTGGGGACGAAGAAGCAGACCCAGGGCCCCATCGCCACGTACGCCCGGGCGTGCGGCATGCCGTACGTCAACGAACGGTGGCTGGGCGGGATGCTGACCAACTTCGCCACCATCTCGTCTCGCGTGGGGAAGCTGCGTGAGTACGAGGGGATGGAGCGCGCCGGCGACTTCGAGGCCATGCCGAAGAAGGAGGCGCTGCGCCACCGCCGCGAGCTGGAGAAGCTCCGCCGGAACCTCGGCGGCATCCGGGACCTGGACAGGCTGCCCGACACCATCTTCGTGATCGACACGAAGAAGGAGCACATCGCCGTCACCGAGGCCAACAAGCTCGGCATGCCGATCGTCGCCGTGGTCGACACCAATTGCGACCCGGACGTGGTCTCGTACGTGATCCCGGGGAACGACGACGCCATCCGGTCCGGTGCCCTCATGTGCCGCGTCCTGGCCGAAGCCGTCATCGAGGGGCGGTGGGTCGCCGAGCACCGCTCGGCCGCCCAGCCGGCTCCGCCACCGCCACCGCCCGGCTCGGCACCCCGGCGCTCCCCGCGGCCGGGCCCGGCCCCGGCTGCTTCCGGTGAGACGCCGGCTGCCGCGCCCGCCGCCGAGGCTGCGCCCAGCGCCGAGGCTGCGCCCAGCGCCGAGGCCGCGCCCGCCCCCGAGGCCGCGCCCGCCCCCGAGGCCGCGCCCGCCCCCGAGGCCGCCCCACATGCCGAGGCCGCGCCCGATGCCGAGGCCGCACAGCCCGTCGAGCCGACCGCGGCGACGGACGAGGGTTGACGATGGCCGCCTTCACCGCCAAGGACGTCCAGGCCCTGCGCCGCGCCACCGGCGCCGGGATGCTCGACTGCAAGCGCGCTCTCGAAGAGGCCGACGGTGACCTCGAGAAGGCCAAGCAGTGGCTGCGCGAGCAGGGGAAGGCCGGTGCCGCCAAGCGGTCCGACCGCGAGGCGTCGCAGGGCGCGGTGGCACTCGCCGTCGCCGGGCGCGCCGCCGCCATCGTGGAGCTGCGGTGCGAGACCGACTTCGTGGCCAAGGCGGAGAGCTTCGTGAACCTCACCGACGAGCTCGCCCAGCTGGTGGCGGACGAGGGCGAGGGCGCGGCGGGGGAGCGGGCCGAAGCCATCGACGACCTGAAGACGACGCTCAAGGAGAACATCTCGGTGGGCAGGGTCGTCCGTTTCGGGGTCGGCGACGACTCCGTCGTCGGGACCTACCTCCACATGCAGTCGGGCCGCGGCGTGAATGCCGTCCTCGTGGAGCTGCGAGCGGGGAGCGGGGAGCTGGCGCACGACCTCGCCGTCCACGTGGCGTTCGCCCGGCCGCAGTACCTCCGGCGCGAGGACGTCCCGGCGCAGGAGGTCGAGGCCGAGCGGGCCACCGTGGAGACCATCTCCCGCAACGAGGGCAAACCCGAAGCCGCGCTCCCGAAGGTCGTCGAGGGGCGCATGAACGGATGGTTCAAGGAGCGGTGCCTGCTCGAGCAGGCCTACGCCAAGGACGAGAAGCGCACGATCGCCGACCTCGTCGGGAGCGCCGAGGTCGTGCGTTTCGCCCAGGTCGTTGTCGGCGGCTGACCTCGCCGGGGGCGATGCGGTCGTACCGGTGACCGTGGGCGCGTCACCGGCCGCCGACGTGCCCGCGCGTCGGCGGGTCGTGCTCAAGATGTCCGGCGAGGCGCTGGCGTCGTCGGCGTCCGACGAGACGATCGACGCCGCCGTCGTGGAACGCTTCGCCCGTGAGATCACCCTGGCGCGCGCCGAGCTCGACCTCGAGCTGGCCGTCGTCGTCGGTGGCGGCAACATCTGGCGGGGGAGCATCGGCGAGGGCCAGGGCCTCGACCGGACGACGTCGGACACCATGGGCATGCTCGCCACGGTGATCAACGCGCTCGCCCTCCAGGACGCCGTCGAGCGCCACGGTCAGCCGACCCGGGTGCTGTCGGCCATCCACATGGCCGAGGTGGCCGAGCCCTACATCCGGCGCCGTGCCATCCGGCACCTCGAAAAGGGGCGGGTGGTCATCTTCGCCGCCGGCATGGGCAACCCCTACTTCACGACGGACACCTCCGCCGCCCTCCGGGCGGCCGAGATCGAGGCCGAGGTCCTGCTGAAGGGGACCCATTCCGGCGTGGACGGGGTCTACAGCGCCGACCCCAAGCTCGACCCCTCGGCCCGGCGCTACGACGAGCTCGCCTTCATGGACGTGGTCAACCAGGACCTTCGGGTCATGGACATGACGGCCATCACCTTCTGCAAGGACAACCGACTGCCCGTCCTGGTGTTCGACCTGATGGGCCCCGGAAACCTGCGCCGTGCGCTGGCCGGCGAGGAGATCGGTACGCTGATCCGGTGATCGACGACGATCTCTCCGGGGTGGTGCTCGACGACGCCCGCGAGCGCATGGAAAAGGCGGCCGCGCACACGCAGGCGGAGTTCGCGGGCGTGCGCAGCGGGCGGGCGACCTCCGGGCTCGTCGAGCACCTCCGGGTGGACGTGTACGGCGCCGAGGCCGAGCTGCGCACCATCGCCGGCCTGAGCGTGCCCGAGGCCCGGCTCCTCGTGATCTCCCCGTACGACAAGTCGACCCTGGCCAGCATCGAGAAGGCGATCCAGGCCTCCGACCTCGGGATCACCCCGTCCAACGACGGCGCCGTGATCCGGTTGGCGTTCCCGCCGCTCACCGAGGAGCGGCGCAAGGAACTGGTCAAGGTCGTCCGGCACAAGGCGGAGGAAGGGCGCGTGGCGGTGCGCAACCTCCGGCGGGCCGCCCGCCACGAGCTCGAAGGGCTCGAGCGCGACGGGGAGCTGTCGTCCGACGGGCTCGAGCGCGCCGAGCGGGAGCTCGACAAGCTCACTCACGACATGGTGGCCGCCATCGACAAGCTCCTTGCCCACAAGGAGCACGAGCTCCTCGAAATCTGAGGCAGCCGGCCCGGGTTCTTGGGGCGGCGGGGAGGCGACGTGGACGATCGAGACGAATACGACCCGGAGGCCGAGGATCGGGGTGAGCCGGTCACCGAGCGCGTGCGGATCATCGGCGCGCAGCCGGCCGGCCAGGTCGCCGACGCCCTGGCCGCCGCGGCGCGGGCCGGCGAGGGCGGGCCCGAGGACTTCGAGCCGGCGCAGCTGGCGCTCGGGGCGACGGCGCCCGGTGACACGGCGCTCGGGGCGACGGCGCCCGGTGACACGGCGCTCGCGGCGACGGCGCCCGGTGACACGGCGCTCGCGGGCGACGCCCCGGGCGACCTCCCGGCCGGGGCCGTGACGCCGGCGACCTCGACATCGATGGACGCGCCGTCCCGGGACACGTCATCGATGGACACGACATCCCGGGACGCACCGCGCCCCGCTGCGGTCGAGGACCCGTCCGCCCTGCACCCCGAGGAGGCGGGGCGGTCCGCGCCGTCGGGCCGCAACGGCGGCGACCCGCTCGAGCCCGGTGCCCAGCCGCTCCGGCTGGCAGAGCCACCCGCCGGGGTCCCCGACATGCCGCACTGGACCGACCCGCCGACGGGCCAGGTCCCCGCCGTGCTCGACCGGCGTGGCGACGACGACGACAGCGAGGGACAGTGGTCGGCCGTGGGCGACACCGGCCCCGCCTGGCGCGAGCACAAGCACGAATGGGACGACAGTGGCTTCGATCCGTCGCTCCTCGCCGACGACGAGACCAGGGTCGGCGCGATGGAGGAGACGCCGGTGGAGGAGCGCCGGCCGTGGGAGTTCGCCGACCTGGGGGCGGCGCCGGCGGCCGACGACCGGGCGCCTGCCGCGCCCGAGGGCACGGCCGGTGCCGCCTGGTGGGACGACGCCGACGGCGCCGACAGCGCTGACGGGGCCGCCGGGGCGGCGCGCCCGGGCGCAGCC
>Ga0307373_10002752_pt1 | contig 31431 bp, 32 predicted proteins | sample OX2MG_FD_202534 | JGI IMG/M metagenome (GOLD analysis project Ga0307373, IMG submission 202534) | Soil microbial communities from Risofladan, Vaasa, Finland - OX-2 | ecosystem: Environmental > Terrestrial > Soil > Coastal area > Acid sulfate soil | place: Finland: Risofladan, Vaasa | collected...
CGTGGGGACTATCTCGCTATCGTGACGCTGGGATTCGGCGAGATCGTACCTCGCGTCTTTCGCAACGCCGGCGTGTGGACCGGCGGAGTGCCGGGCATCAGCGCCCTGGACGTGCCGACCCTGCCGGGTTGGTTCCAGGGCCCCTGGATCGGGCAGGACTTCGCCTATGTACCGGACTTCCGGTTCACCTCCGCGAACCTGACGGCCTATTACGTGCTGATGGTGATCCTCATCGCCTTCGTCGTCGTCCTGGTCCACAACCTGTACAACTCTCGACTGGGCCGCGCCTGGATGGCGGTCCGCGAGGACGAGACGGCAGCGGCGGCGAGTGGCGTCAACACCGTATCCGTCAAGCTGCTCGCCTTCTCGATCGGCGCTGCGACGAGCGGTTTCGCCGGCGCCTTCTACGGCGCCAAGCTTTCTTATGTCAGCTCCGACAACTTTGGCTTTGATGTATCGGTGACGGTTCTGGCGATGGTGGTGCTCGGCGGGATGGGCAACATCCCCGGTGCGATGATCGGCGCCGCCGTCCTCTATTTCGTCCTGTTCTGGCTGCTCCCCAACGCCCCTACGCAGGTCGAGAGTCTCGCCAGCTCGCTGGGCATGAACTGGCTGACCCAGTCCACGCCGAACGGCTGGCCGGGCATCGCAGAGGAGGTGTCCCGGTCGAAATACCTGATCTTCGGGTTGATCCTGGTCGGCATCATGCTGCTGCGTCCGCAAGGCCTGCTGCCCAGCCAGATCCGCAAGCAGGAGCTCAAGCACACGGCCGACCTGGCCCCGGCGGTCAAGTGAGCGAATACATCCTCCAGGTCTCAGGCCTAACCAAGCGCTTCGGCGGCCTGGTCGCGGTCGACAACGTGAGCTTCGAGGTCAAGACGGGCGAGGTGTTCGCGTTGATCGGACCGAACGGCGCGGGAAAGACCACGCTGTTCAACTGCGTCACGGGTATGTACAAGCCGACGCTGGGCACGGTCACCTTCAACGACCGCGACCTGACAGGCTCTCCCCCACACCGCACCGCCAAAGCCGGCATCGCGCGCACGTTCCAGAACATCCGCCTGTTCGAGTACATGTCTGCGCTCGACAACGTCCGTCTCGGTCATCACTGCCGCATGCATTCCAAGCTCTGGGACTCGCTGCTCAAGACTCCGTTCGAGCGCCGCGAGGAGCAGGCCATCATCGAGCATTCCATGGAGCTCCTCGAGATGGTCGGCCTTGCCCACCAGGCTGACAGCTATGCACGGAACCTCGCCTACGGCCAACAGCGGCGCCTGGAGATCGCGCGTGCGCTGGCGACGGACCCCAAGCTGCTGCTCCTCGACGAGCCCGCGGCCGGCTTCACCCCACAGGAGAAGGTCGAGCTGATGGCTCTCGTCCAGCAGATCTTGAAGCGCGGGACGACCGTCTTCCTGATCGAGCACGACATGAGGGTGGTCATGCAGGCATCGCAGCGGATCGTCGTGCTGGACCACGGCGAGAAGATCGCCGAAGGCTCGCCGTCCGAGGTCCGGCGCAACCAGCGGGTGATCGAAGCCTATCTCGGCAAGTCCGCATGACCGTAGCGACGATCTAGATGGCGCTGCTCGAAGTCTCGGGAATCGACGTCTTCTACGGCCGCGTCCAGGCGGTACGAGGAGCAACGCTTGAGGTCGACAAGGGCGAGATCGTCGCACTGATCGGATCCAACGGAGCAGGCAAGACCACGACGCTTCGCACGATCTCGGGGCTGATCCACCCCATGCGTGGCACGATCAAGTTCGACGGCAAGGACATCACCCATACGGAACCGCAGAAGATCGTCGACCTCGGCATCTGCCACTCGCCTGAAGGGCGGCGGCTGTTCACTCGCATGACGGTGCACGACAACCTGAGGATGGGGGCCTACACGCGCCGGAACCAGGTCGAGATCAAGCAGGACATGGAGCGGGTCTTCGAGCTGTTCCCCCGTCTCAAAGAGCGGATCCACCAGATCGCGGGCACTCTATCCGGCGGTGAGCAGCAGATGTGCGCGATGGGCCGCGCACTGATGGCCAAGCCGAAGGTGCTGATGCTCGACGAACCCTCGCTCGGCCTCTCGCCGCTCCTGGTCGAGACGATCTTCAACATCGTGCGCGAGATCAACTCGCAGGGCACGCCCGTACTTCTCGTGGAGCAGAACGCCACCAAAGCCCTCGAGGTGGCGCATCGCGGCTACGTGCTCGAGACCGGGGTCATCGTCCAGACCGGCACCGGCAAGGACCTGCTTGCTTCCGAAGACGTCCAGAAAGCCTACCTGGGCATGTAGCGATAGCCTGCTGGCGTCGCCAGGGGGCCGGGTTCATCCCGGCCGCGAATCCGGCCCGAGAGGCGACCATTGGAGAGTGGGCGTCCGATGGGCCGTTGAGCGGCCCCCTCTGGGGCCCCCGCGGGACAGCCGCGGGAGAAACCCTGAAGTTTCCGCTCATATCGTCACCGGGCGGGTTGGTAGCTCGAGACGAAGAGGTAGATCAACACGACCGCGAAGGCGCCGTACTCGAGGACAACGTTGCGCGAGAAGCTGTCCTCCAACGTGTGGCGCACGAGCCCGCGGTTGATGTACCACGCGAACAGGAGCATCACGGCGAAAGTGCCCTCGTTGACGACCAGGTACAGGGACAGTGCGGTGATGGCCCAGGCCAGGAAGGTGACGACCTGCGCGACGAACAGGGCGAAGATGAAGGCTCGACGCGGCGCCACAGCGGTTCCGTTGATGCGGAAGCTCCGGAACGACGCGAGAAGCGTGATGGCGAAGATCCAGAGCAGGCGGAGGATCGGATTGAAGGGAAGCGTCACCACGACCAGGTACGCGCCTGCGAGGACGAGCACCAGGATGGCCTCCTGCAGCACCACGTGGCCGCGCTTCTCCGCGTCGCGCAGACGCAGGTAGTCGAGCCTGGCCGCGATTATGAAACCGGTGCCGAAGGCTGCCGTCAAGACCAGGTACTTCCACAGCTCGGGTACCAGGAGCGAAAGACCGGCAACGGTCACGGCACCAAGAGAGACGGGGATGTAGTGCTCGATCCGTGGAAATTCTTCTGTGCCTCTCAGGTAGCCGAGCAGCGCGGGTGCCGCGATCACGACCAGGCCCAGCGCCAGGGCCCAGACCTGGCCCTGGCCGAGCAGCTCGGACTTAAAGCCAAGCGCGAGCGCGACCAGCACCACCGCGGCGAAGATCAGGAAGCTTCGATCGCGCTCCGACTGGGCCGCCGTCGAGGGCTGGGCGACCTTTTCGACCAGCGCCGGGGGAACTTTCATGTGATCCGTGGAAGTCTATAGAGCCGGCTCGTCACGTTCCAGCGCGCCCATAGCGGTCTTCGAGCCTGACGACGTCGTCGATCTCGGGCGTCGACACCTCGAAGATGTCGGTGTCCTCGACTGCGGTCAGCCGGTGGCGAGTGCCCGGGGTGAGGTGCAGCGTGTCGCCGGCGCTCATACGGTGCGTGGCCAGCTGCCCGTCCGGTCCGCCGAGCTCGATATCGATGACCCCCTTGACGATGTACTGATACTCATCCTTGCGCTCGTGGTACTGGAGCGACAGCGCCTCGCCCTTGTTGACGTGCAGGACCTTGCCCAGGTAGCGATCGGTGATCGCCCAGCGGAGCTCGTACCCCCAGGGCTTCTCGACTTTTGACTTCTCTGCGCTCCCGAGCTCAGGTCGGTACATGCATCCTGATTCCGACGATGTCCTCGAGCGCGCCGAGGCGGGCCTCGACGGCTTCGCCGTCCGCCGCCTCCGAGTAGACGCGGATCAGTGGCTCGGTCCCGCTTGCTCGCAGCAGCACCCAGCTCCCGTCCTCGAGATAGAACTTGAAACCGTCGTCCGCCCGCACTCGCTGCACTTTCACGCCGGCGACCTCCTGGGGCTCGTTGCGCTCCAGCGTTTCGAGGATGCGCTTGCGGTCGGCGTCGTAAGTCTCCCTTGGGAGGTGGATGTCGTGGCGCGCATATGCGTGGGGCCCGACGCGCTGCTCCAGGTCGGCGAGGAGCTGCGAGATCGGCTTGCCCGACTTGACCATCATGTCCGCGAACAGCAATCCGACCAGGATGCCGTCGCGCTCGGGGATGTGGCCGCGCACCGCAAACCCGCCCGATTCCTCTCCGCCGAGCACCGCCTCGGTCTCGATCATCTTCGGCGCGATGTTCTTGAAGCCGACCGGAACCTCGTACACCCGGCACCCGTACTCGGCGCCCAGCTTGTCGACCATCGCGGTCATGTTCACGGTCTTGACCACTGGGCCGCGCATGCCCCTGACCTCGAAGAGGTAGAGCATCAACAAAGCGAACACCTGCAGCTGGTTGATGAAGCGGCCGGTCTCGTCGATGATGCCGACGCGGTCGGCGTCGCCGTCGGTGCATATGCAGAGGTCCTGGCCGCCCACCTTCATGAACGCGAGCGTGGAATCGATGTTGGGCCGGATCGGCTCGGGGTTGATCCCCCCGAAGAGGGGATTGCGCTGGTTGTGCAGCTCGGTCACCGTCGAGCGGCCGCCGCCGATCATCTCGGCGATGTATGCATACCCCGATCCATACATGCACTCGTGGACTATGCGCAGCCCTGCTCCCTTGATCGCGTCGACGTCGACCATGCGGGCGATCTGCGCGTAATACGCCTGCCGCGGGTCGTACGCCGAGACCAGGCCGTGAGTCACCCTCGGGTTGGGCGCCGAGACTTCCGGCAGCGCCTCGATATTGCGTTCCAGCTCGGCGATCACATCGGACGGCACTGCGCTGCCGGTCTCGGTCTTGTACTTGAACCCGTTGAACTGATAAGGGTTGTGACTCGCGGTGATGACGGCGGCGCCGGTCGCCTTGCGGTCGATCACAGTCCACGATGCAACCTGGGTCGGAGACGGCCGGTCGAACACGAGCGTCCTGATGCCGTTGGCGGCAAAGACCTCGGCCACAGCCCGGGCAAAATCCTCAGAGGCGAATCGGCAGTCGTAGCCCACGATGGCCAGGGGCTCGTTGGAGCGCGTCCGCATGTACTGCGCGGTGGCCTGGGCCACTCGTCGCACGTTGCCATACGTGAAATCGTCGGCGATGATGCCGCGCCAACCATCCGTCCCGAACTTGATCTGTTCTGCTTGCGTCATCGCTTCAAGGTTACCTGTCGGGGTCCCCGCGAAATCGAAGCTTTCGTGGGGTGACTATAGGTAGCGAGTCTTGTGGGCCCGCTTGAGGGCATCGACGACCTTGCGCACGTCCTGAGCGCGAGAGCGGGGACAGACGAGGAGCGCGTCTTCCGTGTCGACGATGATCATGTCCTCGAGGCCGATCGCGGCCACCAGCCTGCGCCCGCCGAAGACCAGGCTGCCGGTGGTGTCGACGAGCACCGACTCGCCCTCCACCGAGTTGCCGTGCGCGTCGGCGCGGACGCGATCGCCCAGCTCAGCCCAGTTGCCGATGTCGGCCCAATCGAACTCGGCCGGAACCAGTAGGAGGCGGTCGGTCTTCTCCATGAGGCTGCGGTCGATGACCTCGACCGGAAGGCGCCTGTACAGCGCCGTCGCCTCATCCTCGCGACCAGCCTGGCGCGCCTTTACGACCTTTCTTAGACCGGCCAGGTGACGTGGCGCATGATGCGCGAGCTCTTCCAGGAACACGTCGACACGCCAGGCGAACCAGGCGAGGTTCCAGTAATAGCCGCCGGCCTTCAGGAATCTTGTGGCCGTCCGCAGATCGGGCTTCTCGGTGAAGCTCTCGACGCGACGCGTGCCTGCAGGACCTCGGCGCGGCGCATGAATGTACCCGAGGCCGATCGAGGGAAAGGTCGGCTTGAGCCCGAACGCGACCAGGCTCTTGGTCGTCGCGGCCGCGCGAACGGCGACTCGGACCGCGCGGGTCACGGCCGCGCGACCGCGCACTATGTGGTCGGACGCCATGGCGACCATCACGGTTTCAGGTCCCAGCCCGGCGATCGTGAGCGCGGCCAAGCCGTAGGCATTGGTCGTGCCCCTCGCCACGGGCTCGATGATCATGTGCCGCGCGTCGATCTCGGGCAGCACCGACTGGATGATCTCCCGCTGGCCGAGCTCGGTGACCACGAACACCTCGTCGGCAAGGCCCCGCACCCGGTCATAGGTGTCGCGCAGCAGCGGGCGCCCGCCGCCGCCCAGGGGGAGGGCGTGCTTCGGAGTCGCTCGGCGCGAGCGCGGCCACAGGCGCGTGCCGGAGCCGCCGGCCGGGATCACCGCGACCGTTCGTGTCATTTCAGCTCTTCGGCCAGCTCTAGGGCGCGCGCGGTCGACTCCCAGGGGGCGTCGATGTCAGTGCGGCCGAAATGCCCGTAAACGGCGGTCTGGCGGAAGAGCGGACGCCGCAGGTTCAGCTCTTTGATGATGCCGAGAGGGCTGAGGTCGAACAGCTTGGTCACGGCGGCGGAGATCGCCGCGTCCGGCGCCTTGCCAGTTCCGAACGTGTCGATGCGAACTGCCACGGGCTTGACCACGCCGATCGCATAAGAGATCTGCACCTCGCACCTGGCCGCGAGCCCCGCCGCCACGATGTTCTTCGCCACGTAGCGAGCGCCGTAGGCTCCGGCGCGATCGACCTTGGTGGGGTCCTTGCCGGAGAAGCAGCCGCCTCCGTGGCGGGCGTAGCCCCCGTAAGTGTCGACCATGATCTTGCGGCCCGTGAGCCCGGCGTCCGCCACGGGGCCGCCGACGACAAAACGACCGGTCGGGTTGATGAACGCCCGGACTCCGCCGTCACGCAGCTCCGCGGGGATGACTGCCTCGATGACGTGCTCCATGATGTCGGATCGGAGCTGCTCGATGTCGACCTCGTCGTGGTGCTGCGTCGAAATGACCACGTTGTCCACCCCGGCCGGCTTGCCGCCATCGCCGTAGCGCACCGTCACCTGCACCTTGCCGTCAGGCCGCAGGTAGCTGAGCGTCTTGTTGCGCCGTACATCGGCGAGGCGCCTGGCCAGCCGGTGGGCGAGAGTGATCGGGAGCGGCATGAGCTCCGGCGTTTCGTCGCAGGCGAAGCCGAACATCATTCCCGAGTCTCCGGCGCCGCCGACGTCGACCCCCTGGGCGATGTCAGGCGATTGTTCGTCGATGCTGGTCACGACACCACACGTCTCCGCGTCGAATCCGTACTTGGCGCGCGTGTAGCCGACCTCGCGAACCGTCTGCCGGATGATCCGCGGGATGTCGACATAGCAATCGGTCGTGATCTCGCCGACCACGATCACCAGGCCCGTCGTGACGATCGCTTCACAGGCGACGCGGGCCAGCGGGTCCTTGGCCAGGATCGAATCCAGGATGGCGTCTGAGATCTGGTCGGCGAGCTTGTCCGGGTGTCCTTCGGTGACCGACTCGGACGTGAAAACTGATGACGACATGGGTCCTCCTTCGAATCCCGCGCCGGCAAGGACACGCCCTCGATCGGGCGCAACCCCAAGCGCCAGGCTGATACGGATCCCTGGTGGGACGGCCGAATCCTAGCGTAGAACCAGGCGGTGGATCCCGGAGTGCCGGAAGAGCTTCGACCCCCGCTCGCGCAGCAGGGCCGCCGCCGCCGACCGCGACGATTCGATGACCGCCTCGACGTGATCGCGCTTCATCTCCCATGTCGCTGTCGGCGCCGTGATGGGACACAGGACGACGATCCGCGCGCGGTCCTTCAAGCGTTCGTAGTCGCTCAACATCTGGTGGTGGAGCGACAGCTGCAGGGTGCGGGCGATGAGCTCTGGCAAGCTCGTCGGGGCAGCCTCCAGCTCACCGCCGGCCATCAGGCTGATCACAAGGAGGTTCCTGGCCCCGCCTGCGATCGCGGTGTCGAGAGGCGTGTTGTCGACCACCCCGCCGTCGAGATGCTCGCGGCCCTTGATGCGGACCGCGGGGAAGAGCCCTGGGATGGCGGTTGACGCTAGGAGAGCCGGGGTGAGCAAGCCGGACCGGAACACCGCGGGCTTGCCGGCGTTGAGGTCGGTGGCGACCACGGCCAGCGGGATCCGCAGCTGCTCGAACGTCGTGATCCCCGTCAAACCCTGCGCCCGCTCGATGAGGCGAAGCACGTTCTCCTGCGGCAGCGCGCTCTGCACGTTTCGACGGATGCCGGAAAGAATCACGCCCAGGGGGTGGGTCTGGAAAACGGCCGCAGCCTGGTGGGACAGCCATACCTCGCGAAGCATCATGGCCCCCGCAAGTGACGGATACGCCGCCAGCACGCTTCCGTTGAGCGCGCCGACGCTGGTCCCGACGAAGGCCACGGGCGCTTCGACGCCCGCCTCGAAGAAGGCCTGGAGGACACCGACCTGCGCGGCGCCCCTGGCGCCGCCTCCGCCCAGCACCCAGGTGCGCCGAGCCTCGAACATCGCGCTACGCCCCTCCCCGGCACGCCGGGAGGGCATCGGTCAGACCGGATGTCGGGCGGGTTAGGTTCCCTCTTCCCATGACGAGAGGTAACGCTTCTGCTCCTCCGTCAGCGTGTCGATCTCGATGCCCATGGCATGAAGCTTCAGCCTTGCGACTTCCGCATCGATCTCCTCCGGGACGTCGTAAACCTTCATTTCCAGGCTCTTGGCATTCTTGGCCACGTACTCGGCGCACAGAGCCTGGTTGGCAAAGCTCATGTCCATCACCGCGGCGGGGTGTCCTTCGGCGCCCGCGAGGTTGATCAAGCGCCCTTCGCCCAGGACGTGGAGCCTGCGGCCGTCCGCCAGGCGGTACTCCTGGACCGACGGCCGCACCTGCCTCACGCCCGTCGCGAGCTCGTCGAGCGCTTTGAGGTTGATCTCGGAGTTGAAGTGCCCGGAGTTCGCCAGGATGGCGCCGTCCTTCATCACCTCGAAGTGGCGCCGGTCGAGCACGTTCACGTCCCCCGTGACCGTCACGAAGATGTCGCCCTGGCGAGCCGCGTCGCCCATCTTCATCACGCGGAAGCCGTCCATCGCCGCCTCGAGTGCCTTGACCGCGTCGATCTCCGTGATCACGACGTCGGCCCCGTGGCCCTTGGCCCGCGACGCCAGCCCGCGCCCGACCCAGCCGTAACCGGCTATCACGAAGGTCTTGCCGGCGAGCAGGACGTTGGTCGAGCGGATGATCCCGTCGATGGTCGATTGACCGGTGCCGTACCGGTTGTCGAACATGTGCTTCGTGTCCGCCTCGTTGACCGCGACGATCGGGTAGCGCAGCACCCCGCGATCGGCCATCGCGCGAAGCCTGATCACGCCGGTGGTGGTCTCCTCGGTGCCCCCGATCACCTCGCTCAGCTGCGATTGGCGGGACTTGTGCAGCACGGAGACTAGGTCTGCGCCGTCGTCCATGGTCAGCGACGGCCGGTGGTCGAGCGCGGCCTGGATGTGCTCGTAGTAGGTGTCGTTGTCCTCGCCGCGGATCGCGTACGTCTTGATGGCATGCTGCGACGCGAGCGCGGCCGCGACCGCGTCGTTGGTCGAAAGCGGGTTGGACGCGCACAGCGCGATGTCGGCGCCACCCGCCTTGAGCGTGAGCATGAGGTTGGCGGTCTCGCTCGTTACGTGCAGACAGGCGGCAAGGCGGAGCCCTTTCAGCGGCTGCTCTTTCAGGAACCGGGCCTTGATCAAGGTCAGGACCGGCATCTCGCGAGCGGCCCAATCGATCAGATCCTGGCCCTGCGCGGCCAGGTTGGCGTCCTTGACGTCGCTTCCTTGGGAACTGACTTTCAAATCGCTCTCCTAATAGATGATCTCGCTGACAACCTCGACTCCGCTCAGGCGCTTGCGGCCGCCAAGTGCCTCGAGCTCGATCAGCACCTGGACGCCGATGACGTCGCCTCCGAGCTTGCGGACGAGCCTGATGGCGGCGGCGGCGGTGCCGCCGGTCGCCAGTACATCATCCACGATCAGGACCTTCTGGCCGTGCCGGACGGCGTCAGAGTGCATCTGCAGCTGGTCGCTTCCGTACTCCAGCTGGTAAGCCTCCTCGATCGTCTTCCAGGGGAGCTTGCCGAGCTTGCGGATGGGCACGAAGCCGGCGCCAAGCCTGACCGCGACCGCCGCGCCCGGGATGAACCCTCGCGCCTCGATGGCCGCCACGAGGTCGGGCTTCCGGTCCGACCACGCTCTCGACATCAGGTCGACGACCTCGCCAAAGATCTTCTTGTCGCCCAGGAGCGGGGTTATGTCTCGAAAGATGATCCCCGGCTGTGGATAGCCCGGGACGTCGCGGACGAACTTCTTCAGCTCCTCGGGTGTGCTCACGGGTTCGTCACAGCACCGACCGGAAATATTCCAGGGTGCGTCCGAGCCCATCCTCGAGGCCGACCTCCGGCTGCCACCCCAGCTTGGTGCGCGCCCGCGTGATGTCGGGCTGGCGCTGCCTGGGGTCGTCGACCGGCAGGTCCCGGTGCTCGATCTTGCTGTGCGAGCCGGCCAGCTTGATGATCGTCTCGGCGAGCTGGAGGACGGTCACCTCATGCGGGTTGCCGAGGTTGACCGGCATCTCGTCGCCCAGCTCCAGGTTCGCGAGCACTCCGCGTACCAGGTCGCTGACGTAGCAGAGGCTGCGCGTCTGCGACCCGTCCCCATACACGGTCAGCGGCTCACCCCGGATCGCCTGGGCCATGAAGTTGGGGACGGCGCGGCCGTCCGAGACCTGCATCCGGGGTCCATGGGTGTTGAAGATGCGCACGATGCGCGTGTCCACGTTATGACTGCGGCGGTAGGCCATCGCGAACGCCTCCGCGCACCTCTTGGCCTCGTCGTAGCAACCGCGGGGGCCGATCGGGTTGACATTGCCCCAGTAATCCTCGCGCTGAGGATGGACCAGCGGGTCTCCGTAGACCTCCGAGGTCGACGCGAGCAGGAAGGTCGCGCCCTTGGCGCGGGCGAGGCCCAGCATGTTCATCGTCCCCAACGTGCCGACCTTCAACGTGTGAATGGGGTTGGCGTCGTACTGAGGCGGCGAGGCGGGCGAGGCGAAGTGCAGTACGTACCGCACCTCGCCACCGATGAAGATGCCGTGGTTGACGTCCATCTGTCGGAACTCGAACTCGGGGTGGCCCTCGAAAGACCGAAGGTTCTCGCGAGACCCGGTGATGAAGTTGTCGAGGGCCAGGACGGCTATCCCTCGGTTCAGCAGGGCCTCGCACAGGTGTGAACCGATGAACCCGGCACCCCCGGAAACCACCGCCCTCGGCTTGCTGGAGCTACTCGCGGCCGATACCTCGGTACGTGAAGCCGAGACCGCGCATGAGCGCGGGGTCGTAGATGTTGCGGCCGTCGATGACGACAGGCTTGCGCATCGAAGCTTTCAGGCGGCCCAGGTCGAGGTGGCGGAACTCGTTCCACTCGGTCACCACCACCAGGGCGTCGGCACCGGCCGCCACATGGTAGGCGTCGTTCATGTACGCGAGGTCGGGCATCAACAACCTCATCCGTTCCATCGCCGCCGGATCGTAGGCCCGGACATGGGCGCCCGCCGCGAGCAGCACTTTTGCGATGTCGAGGCTGGGCGCCTCGCGCAGATCGTCGGTGTTCGGCTTGAAAGCCAGGCCGAGCAGTCCCACCACCTTGCCGGGCAGCTCGTCCAGGCACTCGCGCAGCTTGTCGATGACGAGCATGCGCTGATCGCGGTTGATGTCCATCACGGCGTGGAGGAGCTCGGGGTGGTAGTCGAAACGCTCCGCGAGGGCGGCGAGGGCGGCCACGTCCTTGGGGAAGCATGAGCCGCCGTACCCGATGCCCGCCTCCAGGAAGCTCGGGCCGATCCGCTTGTCGAGTCCCATCCCCTCGGCGACAAGCTTCGCGTCGGCATCGACTCGCTCGCAGATGCGCGCGATCTCGTTGATGAACGAGATACGCGCGGCGAGAAAGGCGTTCGACGCGTACTTGACCATCTCGGCCGTGTAAATGTTGGGGGTGATCAGAATCGGCGCCTCGAGAGGCTCGTAGAGGGCCGCGACCTTCTCTGCCGCCCGGCGGTCATGGCTGCCCACCACCACTCGGTCGGGGTGCATGAAGTCCTGGATCGCCGAGCCTTCGCGGAGAAACTCCGGGTTCGATACGACGGCCGCGGCGTGCGTCGCGTTTCGCTTCTTCAATACGTTGGCCACCATGTCGCCCGTCAGCGGTGGCACGGTCGATTTGTTGACCACGACGAGCGGGCCGTCCATCGAGTCGGCGATCGAGTTCGCCGCCGCCTCGACGTATGAGAGGTCGGCCTCACCACCCTCGCCCTCCGGCGTGCTGACCGCGATGATCGCGTATTCGGCTCCGGGCACCGCATCCTCGTAGGCGGTGGTGAACTTGAGTCGCCCGGCCCTGGCGTTGCGCTCGACCAGCTCGCTCAACCCGGGCTCATAGAAAGGAACACGATGGCTCTTGAGCTGGGCGATCTTCTCGTGGTTGATGTCGACGACCGTGACGGCGTTCCCGAGGTCGGCGAGGCACGCCGCAGTAGTCAGGCCCACGTAACCGGCACCGATGACGGCGACTTTGCTCACGGCGAGGCGATTATCCTCGCCAGACCGACTCGTACGCGGCGATCGTCTCCTTGGCGGCCGTGCGCCAGCTGAAGGACTTCGCGCGCTCGAGCCCCGCGCGGCGCCAGGGGTCCGGTGCGGCTGCCATCTCCGCGGCCGCGTGGCCGAGCGCTCGCGGGTCTCCATCCGCGACGAGCTGGCCGGCGCCGCCAACCACCTCCTGAACGCTCGAGTTCCGGTACGCGGCGACGGGGCAACCACAGGCCATGGCTTCCAGGCAGGGCAGGCCGAATCCCTCGTACCGGCTCGGAAAGATGAAGCAGCCGGCTGCCGTGTACAGGTCCGCGAGCTGGGACTCGCTGATCCGGCCCACCATCCGCGCGCCGGGCATGCTCTTGGGTGCCTGTGGCCCGGGATCGCCGGCGATCACAAGCTCGAGGCCGGGACGCTCGAGCCGGGCAGCCTCCCACGCGCTGAGCAGAGCGGACGGGTCCTTGCGCGCATCGAGGGCGCCGACGAACAGGAGGTAGCCGGGCTCAACCCCCCATCGTTCCCTGACGGTTTCGTGCGCCATCGGCTTCGGCACGAAGGCGGCTCCGGCAGCCTCCAGCACGACGCGAACCCGTTCGGGATCTACCCGGCCGTAACGGATCGCATCCTGAGCCGTCGTCTCGGACACGGCGAGCAGCAGGTCCGCGCGCGGCAGCAGGCGCTTGCCGATCCAGAACCGCAGGCGCTCTCCTCTCATCCGCGAGCCGCCCCACGACCACGGGATCAGGTCATGCACGGTGACGACCAGCGGACAAGGCGAGCGTCCGGGCAGGCGGAAGTCGATCGCGTGGTAGACGTCCGGCCCGATTCGCCGCAGGTCGGCGCCCAGCGCGACGGCCTCCTCGTATGCGGACAGCTGTCCGTGGTAGCGACGCCGGCACCCGGCCAGCCGGTACGCACCGGGGGGCAGCTCAGGCTCGTCGAACGCCGCGTCCAGCAGCAGCGTCAGGTTCGAATCGAAGCCGGTTTCGATCAGCCCGTCGAGCAGACCGCGGGCGTACGAACCGACCCCGCGACCGCTGCTCGGACCCTGCAGAGGCCGCATGTCCAGCAGCACCGACGGCCCATCTGCGCCTTTACTGGTCCGGAACGACAAGCTCAAGCCATCATAATTTGGCCGCCATGGACACCCCCCTCGACGTAGTCATAGTCGGCGGCTGCGGCCACGTTGGGCTGCCGCTCGCCCTTTCGCTCGCGGACTGCGGGTACAGCGTCGGGATCAACGACATCGACAAGGCCAAGATCGCGATGGTCCTTGCGGGCAAGGTGCCTTTCGTCGAGACCGGGGCGGAGGCGCTGCTCGGAAAGTTGCTGCCGACCGGGCGGCTCGAGCTTTCCGCCGACCCCGCGCTGATCGAGCGCACCGACACGGTCATCCTGGTCATCGGCACTCCGATCGACGAGTTCATGAACCCGTCGGTGCGAATTTTCGACAGGGTCCTCGACGAGCTGATCCCGCACTTTCGCCGAGGCAGCCTCGTGGTGCTACGCTCGACGGTCTTTCCGGGCACCACCGAGACCGTCGAACGGCGGCTCGTCGCGGCCGGGACGGAGGCGGAGGTCGCCTTCTGCCCCGAGCGGATCGCCGAGGGACACGCGCTGGAGGAGCTCCGCACCCTGCCCCAGCTGGTCGGCGTCAACTCGGACTCGGCGTTCGAGAAGGCGAGCGGGCTCTTCGAGCGCCTTGGGGTCGCCGCGGTGCGCACCACGCCGCTGGAGGCCGAGCTGGCCAAGCTGCTCACCAACACCTGGCGCTACATGAAGTTCGCCATCGCCAACCAGTTCTTCCAGATCGCGAACCGATCGGGAGTCGACTACAGCCGGATGCTGGACGCGATCCGATACGAGTACCCGCGAGCGGCGGATCTGCCGGGGCCGGGTTTTGCAGCCGGGCCGTGCCTCTTGAAGGACACGATGCAGCTTTCCGCGTTTACGCCCGACCACTTCCCGATGGGCCAGGCGGCGATGCAGATCAACGAGGGCCTTCCCAGTTACATCGTCGACACGCTGAACGCTCGCAAGCCGCTGTTCGGCCGCACGGTCGGCATCCTCGGCATGGCGTTCAAGGGAGAATCCGACGATCCCCGCGCGTCACTCAGCTACAAGCTGCGCAAGCTCGCCGCGTTCAAAGGCGCCAACGTAATCTGCACCGATCCGTATATCAACGACTCCAGCTTCGAACCGCTTGAGAAGGTGGTGCGCGACTCGGACGTGCTGATCGTCGCCGCCCCCCATCGCGCCTATCGCAAGCTCGCGCTCGACGGCCGCGAGGTGGTCGACATCTGGGGCGTCACGGGCCCGATACGTTTATGAGAGGGAGCGCGACGTTCCCTCTCATCGCCCCGCTGCGCGGGGCTGCTCACCCTTTCGTGCCAGGAACTGTCTTTTCAAATCGGCTACTCCCGGCCACGCCGGGGCGGTGCTTGCGCGCGTTGGTTGGACGGCCTGGCGAAGCCAGGCCTACCGGCGACGCTTGAAAGTCCTGGTCACCGGCGCCGCCGGCTTCATCTGCGGCTACCTCGTCGCCGAGCTGCTGCACGCCGGCCACGAGGTGGTGGGCGTGGACAACTACAGCAAGTACGGCCCGGTCAAGCGAAGTTTCGACGGAGACCCCCGCTACCGGCTGGTGCAGGGCGACGCCAAGGACGCCGAGCTCCTCACCGAGCTGGCCGTGGACTGCGACCACGTGGTCGCAGGGGCGGCGATGATCGGAGGGATCTCCTATTTCCACGAGTTCGCCTACGACCTCCTCGCGGAGAACGAGCGCATCTGCGCCGCCACCTTCGACGCCGCGCTGAGCGGCTTTCGCCTCGGCCGGCTGCGCAAGATCACCGTCCTGTCGAGCAGCATGGTGTTCGAGTCGGCCGAGGTCTTTCCGACGCCGGAGGGCGCGCAGCTGACCAGTCCCCCGCCTCGCTCCACTTACGGCTTTCAAAAGCTCGCCACGGAGTTCTACGCCCGCGGCGCCCATGAGCAGTACGGGCTCCCTTTCACCATCGTGCGGCCCTTCAACTGCGTGGGGGTCGGCGAGCGGCGCGCGCTGCGGGATCACGACGTGATGAGCGGAAACGTCAAGCTCGCGATGAGCCACGTGGTCCCGGACCTGGTGCAGAAGGTGATCAAGGGCCAGGATCCGCTGCACATCCTGGGCGACGGTACCCAGGTCCGCCACTACACCTACGGCGGCGACCTCGCGCACGGCATCAGGCTCGCGATGGAGTCTGAGGCGGCGCTCAACGAGGACTTCAACCTCTCGACCGCGCAATCGACCACGGTGCGAGAGCTGGCCGAGGTGATCTGGCGCAAGGTCCATGGCTCTGACCGCCCGCTGCGCCTGGTGTCCGACCCTCCCTATGAGCACGACGTCCAGATGCGGGTGCCCGACGTCAGGAAGGCGAAGAAGGTGCTCGGGTTCGAGGCCACGACCTCGCTGGACGAGATGCTCGATGAGGTGATCCCCTGGATCCGCGACGAGATCAAGGCCGCACGAATCTGAATCCCGGGGGGAGCGGCGACACACCGGCGCTGAGCGTCGTCATTCCCGTTTACAACGAGGGCGAGAACGTGGTTCCGACTTTGCGCGGGGTCGTGCAACGCACTCGCACCCGGCCGCTTGAGGTCCTGGTGGTGCATGACTTCGACGAAGACACCACCGTGCCGGTGGTCAAGGCGCTGCAGGCCGAGCTGCCTGAGCTGCGCCTGCACAAGAACACGCTGGGTCGCGGCGTCCTGAACGCCATGAAATCCGGCCTGCGCGCCGCGCGCGCGCCTTACGTCCTGATCACCATGGGCGACGGCTCGGACGACCCCGCCGACATCGACCCCATGTACGAGCTCGCTCACGCCGGTGCGGACGTGGTTGCCGGATCACGCTACATGCACGGCGGTCATCAGCTCGGCGGACCGTTGCTCAAGCGGACGATGTCCCGCATGGCCGGGCTGTCGCTGCACTGGCTGGGAGGTCTTCCGCTGCACGATGCGACCAGCAACTTCCGCCTCTACTCCAAGCGCCTGCTCAACCAGGTGAGCATCGAGTCGGTGGGTGGTTTCGAGTTGGGTCTCGAGCTCACGGTGAAGGCGTACCGCCTCGGCATGCGCGTCGCCGAGGTGCCGACGACCTGGCGCGACCGGACCGCCGGGACGAGTCGATTCAAGCTGTGGCAGTGGCTGCCTCGGTACCTGCACTGGTACTGGATGGGGATGGCGGGCCGCTTCAGGAAGTCTTCGTGAGCGGGCGGTAGTTCCGCTTGTAGTACTCCCAGTACTCGCCGGACTTCAGCGGCCGCCACCATTCGGGATGCTGCTGGTACCAGCGCACAGTCCGCTCCAGGCCTTCCGCGAACGAGACCCTTGGCTCCCACCCGAGCGCGGTGATGCGACTGACGTCCAGCGCGTATCGGTAATCGTGCCCGGGACGGTCGGCCACGAACTCGATCAGGCTGCTCGGTTTGCCCGTGATCCCGAGCACGGCCTCGGCCACTCGTAGACCGGAGGTCTCGGCCCCTGTGCCTACGTTGTATACCGCGCCCGGCACGGCCTCGTGAAGGACCAGGTCGATCGCCCGGCAGTGGTCTTCGACGTAGACGTAGTCCCGCACCGCCGACCCATCGTTGTAGAGCGGCAGGCGCATGTCGTCGATCGCGTTCGTGATCAGGACGGGGATCAGCTTCTCGGGGTACTGGTAAGGGCCATAGTTGTTCGACCCCCGGGTCACCAGCAGCGGCAGGCCGAAGCTCTCGGCGTAAGCGCGGGCGATGTGCTCCCCGCCCGCCTTGCTGGCCGAGTAGGGGCTGCGCGGCCGGAATGCGTCGCCTTCGCGCGACCGACCTTCGGACACGTCTCCATAGACCTCGTCTGTGCTGACCAGCAGGAACACCTGGTGGCCGTGTTTGCGGGCCGCCTCGCAGAGGACCGCGGTTCCCCTCACGTCGGTTTCGATAAAAGCGAACGGGTCCATTAGCGAGCGGTCGACATGCGTCTCGGCCGCGAAGTTGACGATGGCGTCGACGTTGGCGGCCAACTCGTTGACGAGGTCGGCGTCGCATATGTCGCCCTGGACGAAGCGGTAGCCGGCCTGTCCTTCGAAATCCACCAGGTTGGCCAGGTTGCCCGCGTACGTGAGCTTGTCGAGCACCGTGATCTCGACGTCGGGACGCGAGGCGCGCAGCAGCCGGACGAAGTTCGACCCGATGAACCCGGCAGCTCCGGCGACGAGGAGCCGCTTGAGAGCTCGTTCAGTCACTTGATCGGAGGCCCAGCCGTCCAGTCGTACCCGATGGCGGGATCGTCGTGGGGGATTCTCCCCTCGTCTTCCGGTGCATAGACGTTGGAGGTGATGTACAGCAGGTGGCTTAGCTCCATTGCGCGGCAGCCGTGGGCCACACCTGGAGGGATTTTCAGGCAGGCCGCATGCCGGTCGCCCATCATGAACTCGGCCAGCTTGCCCCTGGTCGGTGAGCCCTCGCGGGTGTCGTACAGCGCGACCTTGACTGCGCCGATCACGTACCACCAGTCGGTCTGGCGGTGGTGGATGTGCCATGCCTTGGCCGACCCCGGGTACATGAGCGAGTGGCTCCACTGGCCGAAATGGCCGAAGAAGTCGTCGGTCTCGCGGACGATCTCGCGGAAGAAGCCGCGCTCGTCTTCGTGGGTCGTGAGCTCCTTGAGCACCACGCCGTCGATCTCGGGCACTGTCAAATCATGACTCGCGGTTGACGCCGTTCGCCCGCACGAAATCCTGGACGGCGTAATAGGTATGCATCGACTCGCCGGCGTCTCCCCAGAATCCCTCGACCACGTCGTACTCCATCAGGCCGCGCTCCACGTACCAGTTGTTGACGTCGGTGATCTCGAGCTCGCCGCGACCGGACGGCTTGAGGTCCGGCAGCACCTCCCACACGGTCTCGTCATAGAAGTAGACGCCTGTCACCGCGTACTCGCTCGGCGGTTGAGCGGGCTTCTCCACGATGCGCGCGATTCGCTTGTGGCCATCGAACTGGGCCACGCCCAGGTTGCGCAGGTGCTCGTGATCCGTCTCCTTGGAGAGCACCACTCGAGCCCCTCGCGCTTGCTTTTGGAAGGCATCTACACAATGGCGTATCGACCGCTCGAAGATGTTGTCGCCCAGGAGGACGACGCTGCGATCGCCCGAGACGAACTTCTCCGCCAGGCCGAGCGCCTCCGCGATGCCGCCCGGCTTTTCCTGGTAGGCGTAAAAGAGCCTGTCGATGCCGAACTCGTGACCGTTGCCAAGCAGCCGGAGGAACTCGCCCGCGTGCGTGCCACCGGTCACGAGCATCATCTCCGACACCCCGGCGCGGACCAGCGCTTCGATGGCATAGCTGATCATCGGCCGGTCGTACAGCGGCAGAAGGTGCTTGTTGGTAATGAGGGTCAGCGGGTGCAGCCGGCTCCCGGTGCCGCCTGCGAGGATGACTCCCTTCATCGCCGGGATTCTAGATGGTGCTGCTCTGCGGCTATGTTTGGGTGAGATGGAAGTGAACCAGGGCGACCTGGCCCCGATGACGCCTCAAACTCGGTTCTCGGCGGACGGCCTGTGGTGGTGGGACGGAGCAGAGTGGAAGCCGGCGGTCTCCCCCGACAGGCTGTGGCGCTGGAACGGGCAGGCGTGGGAGCCGGCGGCGTCGGGCTCCGCGCACAGGCGCTCGGGAATCGGGGCCGCCATCGGCCTGACGGCGGCCATGTTCGTGGGCATCCTCGTCCTGGTCGCAATCATCACGGCCTTGATCGTGCTGACCCTGGGCGACCAGATCGCCAACGTCTTCTCCAACGCGGTCGGCGCTCTCAACCGCCCCCAAGGCCCCTAAAGCCACCAGCGAGGCCGATGAATCGGCCGAAAGCCACAAGTTGTTGTGGCAGACTGGCGCCGACGCCGAATGCCGAAACCCGAAAACTGGCCACGCACGATCATGCACGTCGACCTGGACGCCTTCTACACGTCGGTCCACCAGCGTGACGATCCGAAGCTGCGCGGCATCCCCGTGGCGGTCGCCGGCCGTTCGAAGCGCGCAGTCGTGATGGGCGCGTCGTACGAGGCGCGCGCCTACGGGGTGCGGTCCGCCATGCCCCTGCACGAAGCGATGCTCCTGTGCCCCCAGCTGACGGTCGTTGCTCCCGACGGGGCCAGGTACCGGGAGGCGAGCCGGCTCGTGCACCAGATCTTCCGGCGCTTCACGTCGCCTGAGCTGGTCGAGGGCGTCGCGCTCGACGAGGCCTACCTCGACGTCACCGCACGCACCCGCCACGGCACGACCACGGCGGAGGAGGTGGCGAGGCGGATCAAGTTCCAGGTCCACACCGAGGTCGGTCTCACCGCGTCCGTCGGCGCCGCGACCTCCAAGCTCGTGGCGAAGGTCGCGAGCGGCACACGCAAGCCCGACGGGCTGGTGCTGGTCCCGCCCGACACCGAGGCCGATTTTCTGGCGCCCCTCCCAATCGGCGTGATCCCCGGGCTGGGGCCGAAGACCGAGGAGCGGCTGCATGCCATGGGCGTGCGCACCGTCGGCGAGCTGGCCGCCTACGAGACGCAGCGCCTCGTGCAAGCCCTGGGCGTGGGCGTCGCGGTGCTGCAGCGGTTCGCGCAGGGCCGGGACCGCACGCCGGTCGACGGAAGCAAGCCCGCCAAGACGATCTCGGCGGAGACGACGTTCGAGAACGACGTCAGCGACCGCGAGCAGCTCGAGGCGGCGCTTCGGGACCTGACGGACCGGGTGACCGAACGGCTGAAGTCCGAGGGCGTGCGCGCACGCACGATCTACGTGAAGCTCAAGCTGCCCGACTTCAGGCTGGTGAGCCGCCAGGTGAGCCGGACGAGTCCGACCGACGACGTCGAGACGATCTTCCGCGCCGCCCGCTCGGCGCTGGAGAAGTCGCACGTGGACTCGAGGGCGGTGCGTCTGATCGGGGTGGGCCTGTCTGGGCTCGAGCATCCCGCGCCCGACCTGCAGCTGACGCTTTTCGACTAGGCGCGGTCCGGTCTACGACGGGGCGCGGCAACGCAGCTAGCACCTCGCCGACCGTCCTCCAACCCAGGCTCTCTTGCGCCTTTTTGATGAGCGCGCGAAAGACCATCGCGGTTGCGCGCGCGTCGTCGAGGGCCGCGTGGGCGGGGGTGATGTCCAGGGCCAGCTCCTCGACCAGGCGCGCCAGCCCGGGCGTCTGGCCCTTGGGCAGGTCGAGGACGAAACGTGCCAGCGCGGAGGTGTCGATGATCGGGTGCTCGAGCGGGTTCTCAAGCCCGCGACCCACCAGCCAGGTGTCGAAGGCGTCGTGGCTGTGCTCGACCAGGACCGCACCATGGGCGAACCTCAGAAAAGCGCGGCGCGCGTCTTTGAACTCCGGCGCGCCGATGAGCATGGAGCGGTCGATGTGGTGGCGCTTGCGGGCATACGGGTTGATCGGGGCTCGGCAGTCGACGAGCGTGTCGAAGAAAGAGAGCGGCCCATCGAGCCGGAAGCGCTCGGCACCCATCTCGAGGACGAGGAAGGGCGCATTGCCGGTGGTCTCGACATCGAGGGCCACGAACTGTGAGTCCTCGAGCATGGTCTGAGGTTTGACGTCTGGCGCGTCGACTGCGATCTCCTCCCAGGCCACGAGCTCGTTCGCGCCGCGCGGCTTGAGGAAGAGCTGCCTGGAGCTCACCGGGCGATCGCCATCGCGCGCCTCGCCCAGTTGATCTCGTCGCGGGTGAGCGCTCGGAGCACCAGCACCGCGACCGCGTACACCACCACGCCCACGGCGATGGGGATCGCGATCTTGATGCCTCCCAGATTTCGGAACGGGAAGACCGCCAACCCCATGACGAGTCCGGCGAGCACGACACGCCAGCTCAGCGAAAGGACGGCGACGCGCCCGATGTGACGGGCGGTGAGGGTCCAGCCCACCGCTCCCAGAACGATCTCGGTCATCACGGTCGCCCAGCTGGCGCCGATGTAGCCGAAGCTCGGGATCAGCGCGATGTTGAGACCCACGTTGGCGACCAGGCTCCAGCCGGCGGCCCACGTGAACGACGACTGGTGATCCGTGGCGCTGAGGGCGCCGATGAAAGCGTTGTTGGCGAAGGCGAACCCGAGGCTCAAGGCGAGGATCGCGATCGCCGGCTCGGATCTGGCGTAAGCGGATCCGAGCAGGACGGTCGTCAACGGACCCGCCAGGACGAAGATGCCGACGCTCATCGGCCAGCCGATGAGAACAAGCGCTTTGAAGAAGCGGTTGAGCGCGTCCAGCAGCTCCTTGGGCCGTTCGCGATGGTAAATCGAAAGCACGGGGAACACGACGGACAGGAAGGTCATCGGGATGAAGAGAAGCGCTTCGAACGGCTTGTACGCCGCTCCGTACCAACCCGCCTCGGCGTGCGATCGGATGGCGTAGACCATGGGCTGGTCGATTCGGAAATAGAGGATCGTGAGTACGAAGGTGAAAGCGAAGGGAAGACCCTTCCAGAACCACTCGCGAAGCAGCGGGAGCTCGAAGCGCCAACCGATGACGGCGATCCGTTTGAAGGCCAGGACCAGGGCGAAATACACGCAGCTGAATGCGTACTGGGCCGCGTAAGCCCATACGAAATACGTCACACCTCTTCCGGTCTTGATGCCGTAAAGGACGAGACCCAACAGCACCACGCTCTCCAGGACGACCGCGATCGCCTCGAATCCCAGCTGCTGCACCGCGTACAGCCCGTTGCGAAGGAGGGTCGAGTACGAAGTGAGGACCATGAGAAGGAACCCGGGAACCAGCAGACTGGCCAGACCTGCGAACCACAGCACGGCAGCCAGCACGACCAGGCTGACGAGCGACATCAAAAGCCTCAGCGACATCACGTTTCGCAGGTAGCGCTGGATCTGGTGGTGGTGCCGCGCCCCTTCGCGGACGAACAGCACGTTGAAGCCGAGATCGAGCACCACGCTGACGATCGAGGTGTAGTTGACAAGCGTCGCGAAAGACCCATAGGGGGCGGGGCGAAGCCAGCGCAACATCGCGAGGACCGTGACCAGGGCGATCAGGCGGGCGACCACCTTCGCCGCGAGGACCAGGACGGTGTTGCGGAGCGCGCGGGACCCGAGCCCGGCGCTGGCGTCCGGGAGGTCAGGGGCTGGATCGTGGTCTGGCAACTGGATCCAATGCTATCTCGCCGGCGTCGTTAGACTGCTCGCCCGATGGCAGAGCGAATGCGGATCCTGAGCGGCATGCGACCGACCGGGCGCTTCCATCTGGGGAACTACCTGGGCGCGGCCAAGAACTGGGTCGAGCTCCAGGAGCAGTACGAGTGCTTCTACTTCGTGGCCGACTACCACGCCCTCACCACCGAGCCCGACGGCCGCAAGGCCGAAGAGAAGGTGTTCGACCTGACCGCCGACCTGCTCGCCGTCGGCATCGATCCCGAGCGCAGCGTCGTGTACCTTCAGTCGCACGTGCCCGAGGTCGCCGAGCTGACGCTGCTGCTCTCCATGGTCACGCCGCTCAGCTGGGTCATGCGCACGCCGGCCTTCAAAGAGAAGGCGAAGCTCCATCCCGACAACGTCAACCTCGGGCTGCTTTCCTACCCCGTGCTGCAGGGTGCGGACATCCTCCTGGTCAAGGGCGTCGGCGTACCGGTCGGCAAGGACCAGCTTGCCCACGTCGAGCTCGTCCGCGAGGTCGCGCGGAAGTTCAACCGCACCTATGCGCCTGTCTTTCCCGAACCCCGCGCCCTGCTGACGGAGACCCCGCTGATCAAGGGCACCGACGGCAAGCAGCGCATGTCGAAGACGGTCGGCAACATCGTCGGGGTCACTGACGACCCGGACGTGATCCGCAAGCAGGTGCAGAGCATGGTCACTGACGTCAAGCGCACGTACAAGACGCAGCCAGGACATCCGCGTACCTGCAACGTTTGCGCCACCTACAAGTACTTCTTCGACGACTGGCAGCACTACTGGGACCTGTGCCGCAAGGCCGAGATCGGGTGCCACGACAAAAAGAAGCTGCTGGCGGAGCGGATCATCGAGACGTTCAGGCCTTTCCGCGAAGTGCGCGCCGAGCTCAGCCCCGAGCAGGTGTCGGGAGTCCTCGAACGCGGAAGCGAAAAGGCGCGAGACGTCGCGCGCCACACGATGGCAGAGGTCAGGCAGGCGGTCGGCCTGCCGGCCTATCGCTGACGGTACGGGAATCTTTAAGATTTGAGCCGGATGGCAGACGTCGCAGCCCCGAGAAGAGTCACCCGCCGGAGATTTCTCGGTTGGTGGATAGCCGGTCTTATGACGGCGACCATATTCACTGCGCTGCCTCCGCTGCTCGTATACCTGTGGCCCGCGCCCGCGAAAGGCCAGAAGAAAGGTCCCCTGACGATCACACTGGACACGCCGATCGACCAGATCCAGGACGGGGACGCGGTCAAGTTCAACGCCCCCACCAGCCCGGACTCCGCCTTCATCATGGCCGACGGCGGCGGGGACAATGCCGCCGGCGACCTCGCGTTCGGTGGGTTCGTGGTCAAGCACAATGGCAAGATCGACGTGTTGGCGATCAACTGCTCGCACCTCGGCTGCTCCGTCGCGCTCAACAAGCCGGCCCAGAGCTTCGACTGCCCGTGCCACGGCTCACGCTTTCACCTCGACGGCACCGTCCTGCGCGGGCCGGCGCCGGTTCCCCTTTCCCACCTGACCTGGAAGCAGGGGAACGACCCCAGCACGATCCAGGTCGACGGCATCGTGCTGGGCTTCTGACGTGGCCATCCCCCACCCTCGCGACATCCAGGTGGCGGTCGTCGAATGGCTCGACGAGCGATACCCGTTCACAAAGGCGGTCGACGAAGCCCTCTACCAGCGCGTGCCGAACTTCGCCAACGCCTTCTACTACTGCTTCGGCGGGATGGTGTTCATCCTCATCGTGTTCCAGCTGCTGACCGGCGTCTTCCTGTCCTTCTATTACGTGCCCGATGCAGGCGTCCCTGGCGCCTCGCCCGCTTACAACAGCGTCCTTTTCATACAGAACACCCAGTACCTCGGATGGCTGATCCGAGGGGTCCATTTCTGGGGGGCGAACATCCTGATCATCATGGTGTTGATCCACATGGCGCGGGTCTACTGGACCGGCTCCTACCGTGCGCCGCGAGAGCTCAACTGGATGGTCGGAGTGATCATGCTGCTCTGCATCCTCGGCCTGTCGCTGACCGGCTACCTGCTCCCCTGGGACACCAAGGCGTACTTCGCGACTGAGGTCACGATCAAGATCGCAGGCTCGGCCCCGCCGGCCCAGCTCGGAGCCTTCATCCGTGCTGTCCTGCAGGGCGGACCCGTGGTCGGGCCGGCCACCCTCCAGAGGTTCTTCACCATCCACGTGTTCCTCCTACCGGCGATCATCACGCTTCTGATGTACGTTCACTTCCGGTTCATCCGGGCGCACGGCATCTCGGAGCCGTTGTGAGCACGCGGGACATCGGGAAAGAAGGACCGGGAGCGGCAGTCGCCGCCCAGGAGATCCCGATCATCGAGGTCGACAGCCACGCCGGGCACACGCTGGAACCCGAGTGGAAGCGCCTCCCGATCGGACCGGACAACATCCTCTACCCCGTGCTGGTCGGTCTTGCCCTCTTCCCCATTCTCATGGGCGGCGCCGGTCACCACCTCGCGGACGACATGCCCGACGAGGACACGCATCCGTTCTTCCCGGACCACTTCTGGCCCTACCCGATCATCGCGGTCCTCATGCTCGTCACGGTCGGGCTGCTGGCCGCCTTCGTGCAGAAGAACCTTCAGCTGGAACAAGTGGCCGACCCGCGCGCCGTCACCATCCCCCGGCCTGACTGGTACTTCCTCTTCCTCTTCCAGTTCCTGAAGCTTGGACCGGAGCTGATCATGTCCCTGGTCATTCCGCCGGTCGTGGTGGTCGGGCTGCTTCTTTGGCCGTTCATCGACGCCTTCGCCGGACCGCGAATGGCCAGGCGCCTGGGCTGGGCGAAGTGGCCGGTGCCGGGCCGCAACATCATCACCGGAACCGGCTGGGTGATCTTTCTCGGCATCATCGCGGGCCTCACGCTCTGGGCGCTCGCCGGCCCTCAGTTCTGCATCCCCTGGTTCATCAACAGCCCTGTCTGTGGGGCCTGACCGGGTTTCAGCGTCCGGAAGGCTCGCGGATCGGTCGACTGAAGTCGTGGACCACCCGCTCAGCCGCTCGGAAATCTCCCACAGTCGCCGAGCGGACTCCTCGTCGTAGGCGCGGACCGCCGAACGCAGCAGGACCGGGTGACCACGCATCTCGCCGATGCCGTCCGGGCCGGCGTAGGAGCCGCCCCGCAGGTCGCCGGCCAGCTTCGATTGCGCATAGGCGGCCAAGCCCACCGTTGGCGCCCGTCTCCAGCGCGGTCCGGCCCGCGTTGGTCGGGGATCTCTTCTGCGGTCCATGGGCGGGACACCGTGGTCGGAGGTGCCCTCTACATCCTCGAGTCGTAGAGCTGCTTGGTCAGCTCCGCCTGCGCCAGGTGCTCGCGCGCGTGGCCAAAGTTCCCGAGCAGCCATACGATTCCGGGCTGTGGGGGTCGGTCCCCTCGCGGCCGCATCTCCGTGAGGTCGGCTGGCGTTACCGCAAGGAGGTGCTCCTCGAGGTCGCGGTCCGCTTGGTCCAGCATCGCCAGCAGGGCAGCCGCGTCGAGCTCGACCCGGAACTCAGCGTCCCGGTCCCGCTCGGCCGGCAGCGCCCTCACAGCCCGGATCATCTCGCGCTCCGAGCCCAGGGTGTGGGCGATGAGCACGGCGATCGAGTTGGCCTGCGGTAGTGGACGCATGTTGAGCGTCCCCCCGTCCAACAGGCGCACCTGTTCACGGAACTTGTCGTGGACTGACCCGAACAATCCTTTCAAGGTCAGCCTCAGCGTTCTTGCCCCGGCGTCGTCCATTCCCTCAGACCTTCTCCGTGACGCGGTACTCGAGGTAGCGGCCCAGCAGGAGCCGGGTGTGGGCTTCAAGGGCCGGGAGCACGCTCAGGACCAGGCCCACCATCGGGTACGCGAAGTACTGCAGGTGCACGGCGGCCTTTTTCCACAGAGGCCATTCCTTGGGTTTGGGCGGAAGCATCCTGATCTCGAAGTACAGGAAGAAGAACACCGTCGACAGGGTCGTCGAAAGCAGGATGCCCGAGTAGGTCCACAACGTCTGGCCGAGGTCGGTGAGCGAGAAGTCGACGCTGACCCAGATCGGGACCGAGGCGCCGAACATGAGGAGGAGTGGCAGGAAGATCCAGTTGAGGTGGTTCAGGAAGAGGTTCATGAAACGCCTGATACGGAGCCCCAGCGGGATCTCGGGGTGCTTGAAGAGACGGGCCAGAACGTAAGGCACATCCGTGATGCCCCAGGCCCATCGCTTGATCTGGTTGTACTGGCTCATGTGCGTGGACGCATAGTCGCGTGAGTTGGGCGAGTCCCCGTACAAGGGCAGATAGACCGATTTGACCGCGAACTTCTTGCCGAATGTGAAGAACGCCTTCCAGTAGAAACGCGAATCCTCCGGGATGACGTCCTTGTCCCAGTATCCGACCTTGTGGACGAAATCGAGGCTGCACGTGTAGCTGCTGAAGGCGACCAGCCGGTGCGGCCTCGAGTGCAGGAACATCTGCCACTGCGAGGTGCTGGCCGACATGATCCGAACGGCCATGGGCACCTGCCAGATGTTGTTGTGAAACAGCGGGACCGGCTGCCAGATGACGTAGTCGCGCATCGCCTCGCGGGCATGGTGCCAGCTGATCCACGCGAAGTACTGCGGGTGGACACGGTAGTCCGAGTCGAGGTCGGTGATCAGGACGTTGCGAAGGTCGTAGCCCTCCTCGGTCAGAACTCGCACCATCCATCGGCCGCCCCAGTTCATCGCGGCCGACTTGCCGATCACGATCCCCGGTTCAAGCGGGTCCTTGATGTGGTAGAAACCGCCAAGCCTGGAGCCGAATTTCTCCTTCAGGCGGGCGACGTTCTCCCAGCCCGGCTTGTCGGTCTCGCGGGTGATGATCCCGACCATCATCAGCTCGGGGGGGTAGTTCGAGTCCACTATCGCCTGCAGCGTCCGCTCGAGCACGTGGTAGGGCTCGGTGTAGGTCGGGATCACGCTGAGGTGGATGTACTGCAGGGGGTCGATCACCCCCTTGTTGCGGTCCTCCTGGCACAGCGCCAGCCAGTCCATCGCCATGTCGCGGCGCATCCTGAGCATGGTGCTGTACACACCTGTCACGACCGTGATCGCACGCAGCAGCCAGTAGAAGTCGAAGACCAGGACGGCGGACGCTACGAACAGGGCGCCCGGCGACTGGAAGACGATCGGGATCCAGGCCGGCGACAGCAGCAAGATCCAGGTGATGAGGCCGGGTGCCGCCTCGAACAGCCGGGCGCCGAACTGCCGGAGGGCGTGCCGGAGAGCGGATACCGGCTGCTCCGCCTGGAGGGTGGCCACCGCCCGATTATCGGCGCTGCGGCAACCGGGAATAGGCGGAGCTGCGCCGAGCTTCTGGTAGTCATGAGCAACATGAAGCAGTTCGACGGCCCGACTTTCGAGGCCGACGTGCTCCAGGCCAGCGAACCGGTGGTGGTCGACTTCTATGCCGACTGGTGCGGCCCCTGCCGCATGATGACGCCGGTGGTCGAGCAGCTGGCGGGCGAGTACGCCGGCAAGGTCAAGATCGGCAAGCTCGACGTGGACAACAACCAGGAGATCGCCATCCGCTATGGCGTCATGGGCATCCCGACCCTGGGTCTGTTCCGCGACGGCAAGCTGGTGGACCGCCTCGTGGGCTACCCCGGCGGGCTCGCCCCGATCAAGGCCTGGATCAGCAAGAACGTCGGCGTCACCGCCTCGAACGCGACCAACTAATCAACGGCGGAACCTGGCGGCCGGGCTTGCACCGGCCAGTTTCTGTTACCAGCGTGGCGGGGGCGGCTGGGCTATGCCCAGCCGCAGCTTTGTTCATATTCCTGCCAAACCCGGCCTGGACTGACCCCTTGGTAATCCCATCCAGGTACCGGAGGGAGAGCAGCCCCGTCGCGAAGCGACCGGGCGATCAGAGGGAACCATCCGGGTTCCCTCTCATCAGTTCTAGTGTCCCCACATCGCGCGTTCTGCGTGCTGGACCGTGGTAGCGCCGCGCTCGCCGGTTCGAATTCGAACCGCGTCCTCCACGCCGATGACGAAAATTTTGCCGTCGCCAACCTCGCCGGTGCGAGCCGCAGCCGCCATCTTGTCGACCACGGTGTTGACGATCTCGGCCTTCATGACCGCCTCGATCTTGAGCCGCGGCCGCAATGAGATGTGAACCGCGGCGCCGCGGTACTTCTCCGTGTAGCCTCGCTGTGCGCCACAGCCCTTGACCTCGGTGACGGTCACACCTGACACCCCGCATTCGTCCAGCACGTCCTGGACCTCCTGCAGCCGCTCGTGCCGGATGATCGCAACGATCATCTTCATGCCGGTGACACCTCCTGCGCTCCACCCGCGGGTTCGGAGACACGGTGCGGGTTGACGGTCGGCGTGTCGGGCTGGCGGTAGACCCCACCTGGCACCGGCATGAACGATTCGGGGTAGCCCCACATGCCGTGCTCGCTGATGTCGAGGCCTTCCATCTCTTCGCCGGCGCTCACGCGCAGGCCGACGGTCTTCTTGATGATCCAGAACAAGGCGTAGCTGAGGACGAACACCGTGACGAAAGATGCAGTGACTGCGATCGCCTGCGCGCCCAGCTGGTGGAAGCTGCCCGTGTAGAAGAGGCCGCCCTGCCCGACGCCGTTGAACTTCGCCAGAGCCGGCACCGTGAAGAGGCCGCAGCTGAGCGTGCCCCATATGCCCGCCAGGCCGTGCGCGGGAAGAGCGCCGACCGGGTCGTCGAGGTACTTGTCGAGCGCTAGGACGCCGACCACCACGATCACACCGGCCACCGCCCCGATCACGATCGCGGCCCACGGCTCGACGTAACCGGAAGGCGCGGTGATCGCCACCAGCGCCGCAATTGCGCCGTTGCCGATCATGCCGACGTCCATCGTCTTGGTGATGAAGTAGATCGTGGCGAGGGCTGCCACCGCCCCGCCGGCGGCCGCCAGGTTGGTGACGACGATCACGTCGGCGAAGTGGAGGTTGGTCGCGTTAAGTGTCGAGCCGGGGTTGAACCCGAACCACCCGAACCACAGGATGAGCACCCCGAGCTGGGCGAGGGGCATGTTGTGCCCGGGAATCGCGTTCGAGCGTCCCTTTTCGTACTTGCCGATCCGCGGCCCGAGCAGCAGCAGGCCGGCGAAGCCCGCCGTCGCGCCGGTGAGGTGCACGACCGTCGAGCCTGCGAAGTCCTGGGACCCGAGGGTCGCCATCAGGAAACCGCCGCCGAACAGCTGGTGGCTGATGAGCGGGTAGATGAAGGCTGCGAACGGGATTCCGAACAGGATGTAGACGATGAACTTGGTCCGCTCGATCATCGTGCCCCACACGATCGCCAGCGAGACTGCGCAGAACACGAACTCGAAGAACCACTTGGCAGCCGCAGGCGCGGTGCTGAAGGCGATGGCCGGTAGGTTCATATGCGAGCCCGGGCTGAAGGTCGGAAAGAACCCGCTGCCCCCGATGAACGCGAACAGTCCGCCCGCGCCGAACGCGAATCCGAATCCGACCGCCCAGTAAGCGATCGAGCTCACGCTCAGGTTGGTGACGACTTTCGCGACAACAGTGCCCACGTTCTTCATGCGGCTGAACCCGACCTCGAGCATTGCGAAGCCGGCCTGCATGAACATCACCAAACACGCTGCGACGATCACCCACACGGTGTCGGCGGCGACGCCCGCCGCCTGAGTGGCGGTGTTGTCGTCCGCGAGCACCGCAGCCGGGATGATGGTGGCAAGAGCGGCGACTGCTGCCGCGACGATAAACATACGTTTGCGCCTGGCCAGCGAATTCCTGAGCTCGGACGTGGGACTGGGCAACGACGTCACCTCCCGGGTTTGATGCGGCTCAGGCTAGGGCCGGCTCGGATCAGCTTGAAACGTGTGCCCTGGACGAATTGGGCCGGGGGCGCCTCGTGTCTTACGCACGACAGCGCCGGCTTGTGGATAAGTCTTTTCGTGTGACCCACACGTAAATTGAGCGATTGCTTTCGTGGGAGTGGCACCGTGTTCGGGCGCCGGAGGAACCTTACGATGACCTTGGGCCCGTCAAATTTCTTGTCCAGGTAATGGAGGGTGTACATGGCGATCGAGACCAAGGCAGGTAGCAAGACCAGCCCGCGCGAGGTGATCGAACGCGCGAAGGCTGAGGGCGTCGAGGTGGTCGACGTCCGGTTTGTCGATCTTCCGGGCACGTGGCAGCACTTCAGCTTGCCCATCGGCGAGCTCGAGGTGAGCAGCTTCACGGACGGCCTGGGTTTCGATGGGTCGAGCATCCGCGGCTTCCAGGCGATCGACGAGAGCGACATGCTGCTCATGCCGGATGCCGACTCGGCGACGATCGACCCGGTTCTTACGCACAAGACTCTCTTCCTCATCTGCGACGTGGTCGACCCGATCTCGCGCGAGCCTTACTCACGTGACGCCCGGTTCATCTCCAAGAAGGCCGAGGAGCACCTCAGGAAGTCCGGCATCGCAGACGTCAGCTACTGGGGCCCGGAGGCCGAGTTCTACCTTTTCAACTCCCTGCGCTTCGACCAGAACGCGCACAGCGGCTACTACTACATCGATTCCGAAGAGGGCATCTGGAACTCCGGCAAGAACAGCGAGCCCAACCTGGCTTTCCGTCCCCGGCACAAAGAGGGCTACTTCCCGGTCCCGCCGACGGACAAGTTCCAGGACCTGCGCTCGGAGATCATGCTCAAGCTGATCGAAGCCGGCGTCCGCGTCGAGGTCCAGCACCACGAGGTCGGCACCGCCGGCCAGGCCGAGATCGACATGCGGTTCGACTCGATGACCAAGATGGGCGACAAGATGATGGTCTTCAAGTA
>Ga0307373_10002753_pt1 | contig 31421 bp, 24 predicted proteins | sample OX2MG_FD_202534 | JGI IMG/M metagenome (GOLD analysis project Ga0307373, IMG submission 202534) | Soil microbial communities from Risofladan, Vaasa, Finland - OX-2 | ecosystem: Environmental > Terrestrial > Soil > Coastal area > Acid sulfate soil | place: Finland: Risofladan, Vaasa | collected...
AACGGCCCTACTGCACGCAATTGAAAACTGGGCGATCCATCGGTTCATTCCTCCATGGGCATCATCGCTGGTGGATGGCCCTCGATATCTGACGCCTGTCAGCGCCGTGTCATAGTCCTTTGACCAGGTCGCAAGGACCAGTGAGACGGGCGGGAGGACTCGAACGGCCAGTCCCCTCCGGCGAAGGATGAGGTGAATCAGCGCGCGTCCCGTTCTGCCGTTGCCATCCACGAATGGGTGGATGGTTTCGAACTGCGCATGAGCGATTGCGGACTGAACAACGGCGGGGAGTCCGTCATCGTTCGCAAACGCACAGAGGTCCGCCATGAGATCGGGGACGTACTCAGGAGGTGGCGGGACAAAAGCCGCGGAGCATGGGTTGTACGAGCTACCCCCGATCCAGTTCTGGACCTCTCGGTAGTGGCCGCCGTGTTCTTCAAGTCTGGTACCGACGAGTAGTCGACGGTGTATCTCCAGGAGAAGGTCCTCGGTGATTTCGCCCCCTTGACCAATACTGTCGATTCCGAAGATCATGGCGTCGATGTTGCCAAGAACTTCAGTAGCGGTGACATCCCTTGGAGCATCGTCGAGCCTTCGAGCAATCTCCGCGTGAAGGAGCCTCCTTGCTCCGACGTCAAGTCCCTCGATACGTGAAGAGGCGACGGCCTCAGCACGGAGCAGGATTCGAGCGAGCGCCTCTGTATTTACGAGACTCGCTCCGGACACGTTCAGTCGAGCGATGGATGCCTCGGCATCGGCCACCTCAGCGGCAACGGCGCCGTCCAACCCGAATTGGCGGGTGAGAAGGCCGTCGGGAATGTAGGCCTCGTACTCGCACGAACGCCGATCTAGCTTCGCTGGACCCGAGAAGTTACTGGTCCAGCGGTGCTTGACAACCTTTGACATGGAATCCCCTTATTAAAGGTTACTCTACAACCTTTCATACTCAGAATCCATATTGATGTTTCTCGCCCATGAGTCGGTTAATTGTGCGGAAGAAGGGACTGCTCTCGATGTTGCGAAATTGACTTACGGGTTCTTATAGATCTCGTGGAGCCCGATACGGCGCCATAGGACAGCGGGATAACTCTGCCCGTCGATTGAAACGTCAGACCATTGCCAGGTTGCCCGTCCGTCCGGCCCCGAGAACGACCAGGTCATTTCGAGTACGCCTGGTGCTCCTTGCACATCGTCGACACTGAATCTGGAGGGGAACGGTGTTCGATCGTTCACCCAACTGTCGCATGCATCCGAAAACGCTGGGAACGACTCCAAAAACAAGCTCTTGTTCAGTTTGGAAAGTCTCCGTAAATCGCGGTCGAATGACTCTGTCCACTGAAACCTCATCGAAGGCGAAGGCTATTTCGCCGTGAAGTGATCGCGAAATGCCTCCGCGCTTTCGGCACCTCGGACGCGGCCGGCCGCAATGTCTGCGTCGGCTTCGCGCTCCATTTCCTGCCAGCGGTCGGACCAGAACCACTGCTGCTCAGCGGGGACCGGCACTACCGCACGCACTGAGAAGCCATCGCTTGTCTCGGTGAACTCAATCTGGACTCCAGGACGCCCAACACCGAGTCGTTCTCTGACTCGCGCCGGAAGACTTATGACTCCTGACCTCTGCGGTGTTACAAACTCATGTATCCGGCTCATTGGCATTCCTCCTGTTCGCCAGTATAACAGGAATACTGTATTCCTTCGCGAGTTTGCCGCCGGGGCATTCACGCTCACGGGCGACTTCAGGGCCCCAGCTTGACCTAGTCGGTCCCGAGAAGGGGAAGGATGGAACGTGCAACCACACGAAGGGCCCGAAAGTCAGAAGGTCCGGTCCGAGGGGAACTCGAACCGGACCTTCGTCACTATTCGCAGCAACTTACGTCGCTGCATCCTGGTGGCGGGGGCAGGATTTGAACCTGCGACCTTCGGGTTATGAGCCCGACGAGCTACCAAACTGCTCCACCCCGCGATGGAGCCCCCACTCTACACGGAGGTTCGCCGACGAGCATTCCGAGCTCTTGCGGCACCCTCGGATTTAGCCGGCCTTCAGCGCGTTCTGGGCCGACTGGAGGTCCTTGTTCATCGCGTTGACGTCGCTCTGATAGGCGCCGAGCTGGCCCGCCTTCAGCGCGGTCTGCGCCGCTTGATACTCCGCGGCCGCCTGGTTCAAGTAGTAGGTCGCGGTGTGACCCTTGCCCGTTCCCCCGGTCGGCGGCGGTTTGGTGACGCCGACGATGTTGGCACCGAGCACCTTGCTCAACGCTTGGGCCACGGAGGGTTCAATGGCCACGTCCTGGTTGAACACCGCGATGACGTAGCGCAGCTGCGGCAGCGGGTTCGACGAGCTGGTCACGTACAGGGGCCGCACGTAGAGGATGCTCTGGTCGAGCGGGATCATGAGGTTGTTGCCCAACAACACGTTCGAGCCGTGCTGGTCGAGCAGAGTGATCTTGGAGCTCACGGCGGTGGTCTGTTGGATTTCGCTATCGGCCTGGACCGGTCCGATCACCTGGGTGCCGCGGGGCGTCTCGTAGACGTGGATCTGCCCGTAGTCGTTCGGGTCGCTGGTCGCGATGAGGAAGGCGGTCAGGTTCTGTACGGTCGCGGAACTGCCGGCCGGGACGTAGGCGAGCTCCTCGAGCAGCTGCTGGTGGTTCGCCAGCGGCAGTGAGCCCACCTGGTAGAGCGGACTCATCGGCGCGAGCGCGGTCGAGACAACGTTGCCCGCGGCGTCGGTCACGGTGGTCTGGGCCAGCGACTGGTTCGGCGTGCCGGCGCCGGTCGAGGGCGAGATGTGCCAGCTGTCCGAAGCCGTGTAGAAGGCTGACGCCGAGGTGATGTGGTAGCGACCGAGCACGGCCGCCTGGACCGAGAACAGGTCCGACGGGTAGCGCAGGTGGTCGAGGATCGCCGTGGGCATCGAGCTCATGGGCAAGAACATCGCCGGGAAGGCCGCGCGGTACGCCTCGATCATCGGGTCGGTCGGGTTGATGACGTAGAACTTCATCGAGCCGGTGTAGGCGTTGATGACCACCTTGACCGCGTTGCGCGCGTAGTTGAAGCTCCCGGGCAGGCCGCCGGAGTTCACGTTGAGGTTGCTCGCGTTCTGGCTGTACGGGTACTGGTCGGTCGTGGTGTAGCCGTCCAGGACGTAGTTGACCGAGCCGTTGGCGATGACGGCGTAGGGCTGGGAGTCAAAGGAGAGGAACGGCGCCGCCTTCTTGGCCATGGCCATGACGTCGCGCACGAAGAGCACCCGGCTCTTGGAGTCGATCTGGTTGGAGATGAGGAAGTTGAAGTCCCCGAGCCGCAGCGCCAGCGCCGCGCGGCTGAAGAAGCCCCCGACCGGCACTCCCCCGCCACCGCCGTAGTGGTTCTCGACCGGCTGGCCAGCCTTGGATCCACTGATGACCTGGTAGTCGAGCTCGGGCTGCTTGGTGTTGCCAACGACCCACCCGGGGTCGTTGATCCCGAAGTAGATGTCGGGTTGAGTGAGCACCGGCATACCGCTGGACGACGCCGGTGGGATGTTGGACACCACGAACACCGGGTTGCCGGTCGCCGGGTCGACGGTGTTGGCGGCGATGACGGCCGCGCCGATGCCGTGGGTGAACTGTAGGTGCGTGTTCACCCAGCTGGGCGAGGGCAGGTTGGGCGTGTTGAGCTGGCGCGTCCCGATCAGCACGGGGGTCAGCTTGCCGTTGATGTAGTAGCGATCGACCGAGACGCTGGCGAAGGTGTAGTACGAACGGATCGACTGGCGCCGGATCGTGGTGGCCAGAGAGATGTTGTTCGCCGGGTCCCACAGGCGGATATTGGCCAGGGTCGGGGCGTCGGCCGTGGCTTGCGCCGGCGTGATGGTTTGGAGTCCGGCGAAGCTGTGGTAGTTCACCTTGTCCAGGTTGAACGCCGCGCGCGTGGCCACGATATTTCGACTGATGTAGGGACGCTCGAGGGACGCCTGGGCTGGGCTCACTTTGAGCGCCTGGAGAATCGTGGGATAGAGGACGCCGATGACGAGGGCCACGAAGAGCCACAGCCCTACCGCGACCGCCGGCAGCGACCAGCCCCGCGAACGCACGTTGGCCAGCAGGATTCCCGCCGCGGCCAGTGAGAGCCAGAACAGGATCGTCTGAGCGGGCAGGCGGGCGTGGACGTCGGTGTAGCCCGCCCCCTGGACGTAGCCGTTGGTCGAGTTGACGAGTTCCCACTTGGCGATCAGGTAGCCCGCGGCCTTCATCACGGCAATGCCCGCGCCGATGACCGACAGGTGGGCCTTGACCCGTGGTGAGACCCGCGGTCGCGACTTCGTCGCGCGGATGCCGCCATTCAAGTAATGGAAGATCGTCGTCACGATGAGCACGATGATCAAGGTCACGATCATGTAAGTGACGACGAAGGAGATGAAGGGCAGCGTCATGACGTAGAAGCTGACGTCGCGATGGAAGAGCGGGTCCTTGATGTGGAAGGACTGGCTGTGGGCGAACAGGATGTAGCGCTGCCACTCACCAGTCGCGTTCAGGCCGGCGATCAGCCCGAACAGGAACGCGATGACCGCGTAGATGCGGCCCGCGTACGGCCGCACCACGTTCTGGAATCGGCGCACGATCTCGTCCTCGGGTTCAAAGGAGAGGTCGCGCGCGCCAAAACGGTCGGTCAGCAGGAGGTTGAACCACAAGAGCAGGAAGAAGATGGCGCCGAAGGTGAGGCCCAGACCCACCTTGACCAGGAAGAGCGTGGTGAAGACGCTACCCAGACCCACCGAGTGGAACCACATCTGGTCCGTCCACAGCACGGCCAGGCTGCGTAGTGACAAGAACCCGACCAGGATGACGACGACGACGACACCGATCCAGAATCGCCGCGAGAGTCGACCCAACCGGGCCGGGCGACGCGGGACGTCGGTGGGGCTACGCACGCGACGAGCCTAGGCCGTCCGTCAAACGGGAACGACCGCGCACGCGCAACCGGCGTGCAGCGGTGGTTGAGCCGAACCGCTCGGGAAGCTCTGGCCCGCCGGGCGCTCTCCGGCGCGCGCGTCCAGCGCGCACGCGTCACAGGGCGGGTCGCCGGGCGCCACCACGAAGCGCACGTTGTGTCCCTGCGACGCGGCGAGCACGCCGAGATGAAACGCGCGGCGCGCGGCGTCGGTGCACAGACGCTCCACGCGTGCTCCGCGCCACTCCTTGTACGCGGTGTTGGCGCGCTCGACGGCGGTTCCGCTCCCGTCCGTCAAGATCCGCTTGCGCAGCGCCAGCACGATCGTCACGGCGAGGTCCGCGGCGCAGTCGCTCAGCGCCGCCGGACTTGCGGGTGAACCCGACACCCCGGCTTCGTCGAACGCGAAGCGACCACCGGCGGCGGCCGCGTCGGCCAGGGCGTCGTGGGCGGCCTCGGCGTAGCGGGCGCGCTGGTCGAGCTCGTCCTCCAACTCAGTGGTGATCATCCCCTTGACGTCGCGAAGTCGCTCGAGCAATACGTTCTGGTCGTCCTGGAGGACGCGCTTGACCCGGCGGGTGAGCACGTTGAGTGACTCCTCCAGGGCGGCGTCGCGGCGCGCGAACAGCTCCCCCACGGGCGTCTCGTGCTTGGTCGGCGCCTTCTTGGGCGCTACGGCGCTGGCTCCGCGCTCGTCCTGGGACGCCTTGCGCAGTCGGGCGAAGATCTCGTTGACCACGTCGGTGCCCGAGCCGTCGTCATCGTGGGCGGCCAGGTCCGGCCCCGGGGCGGCCGGTGGCGCCTCGGATTTAGGGGCACGTCGGCGGGGCTTGGCCGCCTCGGGCTCGAGCGGTGTCACGACCACGACGTCGGGCACCTCGCGCAGTGGCGTCCCCGCCAGCAGCTCTTCCTCGGTGGGCTCGGGCGACGCCGGTCGCAGGCGTAGCGCTTCGAGCGCCGCGGCGCGCGCGGCCTCGTCGGAGGTGCCCAGACCGTCGATGACTCCTTCGACTTGATCGCGCACGGAGGCAACGAACGCCGAGAGCGAGTCACGCGCCGCGCGCAACTGGTCGATCTGCAGGTGCAGCGCCTTGCGCTTCACCGCCAAGTCGTTCAAGACACTTCGCCGTGCCTCGTTGGCCTGGTCGACGATGGCGCGGCCCTGCTCGCGGCCGCGCTCCACGAGCGCCTCACCGTTGACCTTGCCCGAGTCAATGAGGCGCTCGGCGGCCAGTCGCGCGTCGTGGTCAATCTGCACCGCGGCGCCCTCGGCCTCGGAGATGATGCCGGCCGCGCGTTCCTGCGCCTCAATCAGGTGGGCCGCGCTGCGCTGCTGGCTGTCGGTGAAGAGCTGGGCGCTGCGCTCCTGGGCCTCGGAGGTCACGCGTCCCGCCTCTTCGTGGGCCGAGCGCAGGATGGCGGCGCTCTGGGTGCCCAGAGCGCTGGCCAAGGTGGCCTCGTCGAGCGTCGGGTGTGCCGCGCGCTCGAGCGCCTCGGCCAGTTGGGTCTGCAGTTCGCGGACCCGCGACTCCAGGTGGGCCATCTCGCGGGCCACCGACTCGAGGTGGAACCTCACCTCTTGGGGGTCCAAACCTCCCTTGCGGACAGTCGAGAAACTCGTTCGGGTCACCTCCGGCGACGCGGGGCGCGTCGAGGAGCTAATCCGGCGTTCGTCCATCTACCCAGACTACGGCGTGGCCTACCAGGGACTTGGGTTACCGGGGTGGGGTCAGGGGCACCGGCGCGGCGCCCCCGAGGGATCGCAGCGCGCGCAGGGCGCCACGAAGCGTGGTCACGCCGATGATGCGAAGTCCCGGTTGAGCCACCGCGCGAGCGGTGGCGACTTCAACCGACGGCACGATGAAGACGCTCGCGCCAGCGCGCTGGACGGCGACCGTCTTCTCGGCCACACCGCCGACATCGCCCACCGCCCCGTTGGTTGCGATGGTGCCGGTCGCCGCGACAGTCGTGTGTCCGGTGAGAGAACCGGCACTGAGCTGATCGATCAGTGTGAGCGTCATGGCCAAGCCCGCCGACGGACCGCCGATGTTGGCGGTGTTGATCGAGATCGTCGCGGGTAGGTGGTAACGCTGTCCGTCTTCGAGCGACACCCCCAACCACGAGCGTTCTCGACCGGTCACGCCCGCGCAGTAGCTGGTCCCCAAGGAGCGAGGCGTCGCCACCGCCGTCACCGGCATCGCCCGCGCGCCCGACCACGAGATCACGCCCGTGCGGCTGATGTGCGCCGGTTCGACGCCAAGGCGCACGACCGTGCCGGGCGCGATGTCGTGGACGGCGCTGACCATCGAGCACGCCGAGGTGACGCTAGCTCCGTTGACGCTGACGATGCGGTCCGCGACCTTGATGCCGGCGCGACGCGCCGGCGAGGGCGCGACCACGCCGGTCACGACGGCGCCGGCCGGCGACGCGGGCAGACGCCACCCGAGTGCGCGCAGTGCGGCCACCTCGGCTGCCTGCTGCGAGTCGCTCATCTCCAAGAAGCCCTGCGCACCGAGTTCGTCGGCCGGAATGCCGGGCTCGACCAACTGCGCCTCGGTGACGTACTCGACATGGGACTGGAAGTGCGTCACGATCCACTGCCACGCCGTCAGGGACGAGAGGTAGACGTCGGTGAGGAGTATCCGGTCGGGGTGCGAATCGGTGGCCAGTCCGTGGATCCTCACCAGTGGCGCTACCGACGTCGCGTCGCCAGGGGTCAAGGCGTACTCCGACGTGTTCCAGTGCTGGAGCACCGTGATGACGATGAGGACGGCGGCGACGGACGCCGTGACCCGCAGGAACCAACGTCGCGCGGGACGAGGTGATGGAATGTCGTCGTGTCCGGTGATCAGTCCACGCTACCGGAGTCGTTACGTAGCGCCCTCGTGCGCGCGGGCTTCGACAGCGACGAGGCGTCGGCGACGTTGATCGACGCACAGCTGACGGCGGCGCAACCACGCGCTCGCGTCCTCGCGCTGCGCGCGGGGGCTCAACGCCACCTGCTCAGCCCAGCGGCGTGGCGTCGTGCGATGACCGACGCGAGCGCCGAGGTGCGTCGCGACGCCCTCACGCTCTACGCGCACGACGGATCCGACGACGACGCGGTGCGCGCGGCCATGGTCGAGGCGCTCGACGACGCCGATGCACTCGTCGTGGACGCGGCCGCCTTCGCCCTGGGTGAGCGATTGGTCGTCGCGGCAGTGGACGATCTGGTGCGAGTGGCGGGCCACCACGCGGACGCCCGGTGTCGTGAGGCGGCCGTCGCCGCCCTCGGGACACTCGGCGACGACCGGGGCCGCGAGGCCATCATCGCGGCACTGGACGACAAGCCGCCGGTTCGGCGTCGCGCGGTCGTGGCACTGGCCAACTTTGAGGGGCCCGACGTCGAGGCGGCGCTGGCGCGAGCGCGCGAGGACCGTGATTGGCAGGTGCGTGCAGCCGCCGACCAACTCGGTGACGACGAGCTTTAGAGGTCGGCGTCGCGGAACAACGGGTGCAGCGAGGACATCTCCTCCAGGCACAGTTGCAGTCCTCGGATCACGACGAGCTCCGGGTCGTCGGCCACGCGGATCTCGACACCGGTGTTCGTCGAGATCAGGTCGGCCAGGTCACCGAGACGCGACAGACCGCCCACCAGCGTGAGTCCTCGTGCGCTGACGTCCTGGGAGAGGTCCGGCGGCGCGTCGGCCAAGGAGTCCTGGACCATCCGCACCGTGGAAGCCACGACGTCGTGCAGCGCGACGTTGACGAGGTCGGCGCCCACGGTCAGTCGCACCGGCTCGCCGCGGCTCACCGTGCGCGCGACCACCTCCTCGGTGAGGCCGCGCGTGAGTCCGCGCGCCGATCCCAGGTTCACCTTCAACGCCTCGGTCACGGCGGGTGAGACGACGACACCGTGACGTTGCCGAAGCAGCGACGCGATGGCCGCATCAAGGTCGACACCACCGTGTCGTCGAGTCGCCGACGTCACAATCCCACCCAACGAGAGCAACGCCGCTTCTGACGCACCTGCGCCGAGCACGGTGACGGCCGAACCAACGGGGTCCTGGACCGGCAGACCCAAACCGATCGCCGCGGCCAGGGGCGCCTCGAGCAGGCTGACCTCACGCGCGCCGGCCTGAATCGCCGCCTGGCGCAAGGCCCGACGCTCGATGGGCGTAGCCAGGGACGGGACGCTCATCAGGGCGCGCACGCGACTGATCTTGGAGATGCCCGCCCGGTCGAAGAGCCCCGACAGAAGTCGTGCCGTCACGTCGAAGTCGACGGTGGCACCTTGGGAGAGCGGACGAAATGCGATGACGTGACGCGAGGTTCTCGCGACGAGGTCCAACGCACCGAAGCCGAGCTCGACAACTTCGCCCGAGCGCGTGTCGATGGCCACGATCGTCGGCTCGTTGAACAGCAGCCCCTCGTCGGCGCTCGCCAATCGGGTCCAGCCCGTGCCCACGTCGAGTGCAACGTCGGTGGCCATAGCCAACGATGCTAGAGCGACCTGTTTGCAAGGCCTTTCGCTAACTAGCCTTGAAAATCATGGGTTGGGTCTCTCGAACGTCTGCGTGGCTGCCGTGGCGGCGCCACGGCGCGCCGCCGCCGGCGGGCGAGCGGGCGTGGATGCACCCCAGTGAACTGCCCAGTTTTGACTCCCTGGCGGCCACCCGTAAGCGCCTTCGATCACGCGTCGCGGCGGTGTTGGCGTCGGTCACGGTCGTCGCCCTGTTGGCGGGCGGGGCGGGCCTCGCCTCGACGCGCGGCGTCACACCCAGCAACATCGACATGCTCACGCAGACGGCGGTGACCTGGTCCCACCTTCCGGCCGTGGCGCAACAGGCCGCCGCGAGGACGGTGGATCTGACCATCACCGACCCCGGCCCCGGTCACATCTACACCGTGGCCGCGATGGTGTTGGCCAACAATCTCGCGGTCACCACCTCGCCGATCCCCCACGGCGCCCTCCTCTTCGCCTCGACGGCAACCAGGGCCCGCGTCCCGGTGACCTGGGTGGGATACGACGACACCATGGGCTTTTCCATCGTGCGCCTTGGCGTCGGCGTGCCGGCGTTGAAGTTGGGTCCGCTTCCCGCCGCGGCGTCGGTCACCGCGGTCGCTCCGATCGTCACCTCGGCCAGCGCACCGCTGCGATTCGTGTCCGCGGCCACCACCCTCGGCGACCCCACGCTCACCGCCAACGGCGTCGTGAGCTACCTGGCCACGCAGCCGCACTGGAACCTGAACGCGTTGACCGACGCCGTGGCGGTCGACGCCAACGGAACGGTCGTCGCCGTGCTCTCGGCCAATCACCTGTGGTACTCGGCGCAGTTCGTCGCGCGCGTCGCCGACATCGTGGCGACCGGCAACGGCTGCCACTCGAGCCTGGGCATCACGGGCACCAGCGCTCAGGGCGGCGGCGTGATGGTCACGTCGGTGGCCCGACACGGCAGCGCCACCGGCTTCTTGCGTGCGGGCGACGTGGTCCTCAAGGTTGCCGGGCACAGCATCGAGAATTGGAACTCCCTCCTCACCGCGCTCTACCTGACGCCCGCCGGCGCACTGACCAACATCGCCTTCCTGCGCGGCTCGGTGACACACCACGCCGTGGTCATACTCGCCTGTGCCCTCTAGGTTGTTTTGGTGACCGACAACCCCTTTGGCGGCTTCTTTGGGGACATCTTCAACCTCCTGGGCCAACAGGGGCCGAACGCGTGGTTCGACACCGCCACCCAGCTGGCGCTGTCGATCGCGCGCGGCGAGGACGGTGACCCCAATCCCCAGCCGGTGGAGCGTCAGCGTCTCGAGGAGTGGGCGCCCCTGGTGGGCCGCCACGTCGACGCAATCTTCTCAGTGGCACGCGAGCCGAAGGTCACCGCGATCAACCGCTCCGCGCTGGCGGTCGCGGCCCTGGCGCAGTGGCGACCACTGATCGAGCCCATCGTCACGCGCACCCTGGCGCTTCCCGAAGACCTCGACGACGACCAGGGTCCCGTGCTGGCCCAGATGGTGGCGGCCCTGGGTCCACTCTTCACCGGGTTCCAGATGGGCTCGGTCGCCGGCCACTTCACCGAGCGCGCGTGGTCCCTGGCCGCACTGGCGCTGCCGCGAGAGAACGACGAGCGTCTCGTGGTGGTCAACAACCTCGCGACCTTCTGCGAGTCGTGGTCGCTGGAGCGTGATGAGGTCTACGTCTTCGCGATGGCCCAGGAGTTCGTGGCGTCGCTGGTACTGTCCCAGCCGGGCACCGGTGACGCGTTGCGCGCGTTGCTGCTCGACGGCGTGCGCGAGGCCGCGGCGGCTCAGGGCGACCTGTTGGACCGGCTCTCCTCACTCGTCAACCCCGACGACCTGTCGTCACTGATGCAGAACCCCGAAGCACTGTTGGAGGGCATCACCGTGCCGGAGGACTCAGCGGCGACGCGCGCGCTCAACGCCGCGACGAGCGTGCTGCTGGCCTTCTTCGACGCGGCCGCCCACCAGATCACCGAGACGCTGCTGGGTCCGCGACCGGCCCTCGTCGAGGCGTACCGTCGCCACCGGCGCAGCGACGCGCGCGGCGAGGACGCCGCGGCGGCGCTCTTTGGGATCTCCACGCAGGGCGCCCACCACGACGCGGCGCAGTCCTTCGTGGCCACGCTCACTGCGGCCCATTCGCTGTCGGTGTTCGACGCGCTGCTGCGCGTGGACGGACTGCCGAGCTACGACGAACTGACCAAGCCCGAACTCTGGTACGAACGGGTCACGACGTCGCCGCTGGCCTAGTCGGGCTGTTTAGGACTCTTCCTCGTAGCCGAGGTTCCACTCCACCAACAGGTTCTCACGCTCGGCGTCGCGGTTGACCCGCTCACGGTTGCGCCGGAACTGCGGGTCGTGGGGCGGCAGGAAGCGCAGGCGCGCGTCGATGCGGTCCACGAAGGATTGGATCTGCTCTTCGTCGCCGAAGACCATTCGGCACTCCCAGTGCGGGGCGACTGGACCGAGATAGACGACCTGGACGTGGCCCACCGGGTCGATGACCTCGATTGCTTCACTGATTGGGACCTGGCTCACGGCACTCCTTCGCTGATCGCGAGGGCCAGCCTACTGGCGCGCACCGAAAGGCCCCTTGGGGCCTACATCGGGCGTCGAGAACTGTAACGGAACTGCAATCGACTGCACAGTCCTCTCTCAGGGGCGGTGGCTACGCTGACCGTTATGAGCACCCGGAGTTCCGTGTGAACACCGAATGGATGGCCGACGGCAAGTGCCGTGAGTACCCGGCGGGGGTCTTCTTCCCACGCGACGGTCTCGGCGTCATCAAGGCCCAAAAGATCTGCGCCACCTGCCCGGTGGCCGAGCAGTGTCTGGAGTACGCGCTGGCCAACCACGTCGACCACGGCGTCTGGGGTGGCAAGAGCGAGCGTGAGCGCCGTCGCATCGCGCGACTGCGCCGTCACGCCCCCCTCTACACCGACCCGTCGTAACCACCCTCGACGCCGGCAACTCCGGTAGTCTCGCCGCGTGTTCGAGTGCGTGGTCAATATCTCTGAGGGCCGTGACCTGCCCGTCCTCGAGCAGCTCTCGCGCGCGGCCGGCCAATCGCTGCGCGACCGGCATCGTGACCGCCACCACCACCGGAGCGTCTTCACGCTGATCAGCGAGCCCGAGCAGCTGCTCAGCGACCTGCACACCTTGGCCAGCACCGCGTACCAAAAGATCGATCTGCGCCGCCATCAGGGCGTGCACCCACGCTTCGGGGTCGTCGACGTGGTGCCCTTCGTGGCCCTCGGCGGCGAGGATCCCGACCAGGCGTGTGCGCTGCGAGACGAGACCGCCGCGTGGTTCGCCGACACGTTCTTCGTTCCCGTCTTCCTCTACGGCGCGCTCAGCGACGGCACGGCGCGCACGCTGCCCGACGTGCGTCGGGGCGCCTTTGAGACAGTGGCCCCCGACCTCGGACCGAACGACGCGTCGTCCTCCAAGGGCGCAGTGGCGGTCGGGTGCCGACCGATCTTGGTGGCGTGGAATCTTTGGTTGCGCGACGTCAGCCTGGAACGGGCCCAGTCGATGGCGGCGGCGGTTCGCGGGCCGCACGTGCGGGCGCTGGCCCTCGAGGTCGGTGATGACGTTCAGGTGAGTTGCAACCTGATTGACGTACCTAACGCCCGGCCGTCTCTCGTGTACGACGCCGTGGCGGAGAAACTCGAGGGCAGTGGACAGATCGATCACGCCGAACTCGTAGGACTCGTGCCTCAAGCATTACTCGATGCTGAAGATCCGTCGCGCTGGGTGGAGTTGGACCTGAGCCCCGACGCCACAATTGAGGCGAGACTTGCCCTCTAGGTCTCCCTCGATGTCACCGAAACAATAAATATATTTCTGGGCCGTCACCGTTCTAGCGAAGTAGATCGCCCGGCCTCGCTCAAGGCGCCGCTACGGCTCAGCTCGCCTGGGTGCGACGTTCCAGCGCACGAGCCCGACGCAGTCGACGCCGCTCGCGCTCGCTCATGCCCCCCCAAATGCCGAACTTCTCCCCATTGTCGAGGGCAAACTCCAGGCAGTCCTCACGCACCACGCAGCCCCGGCAGACCTCTTTGGCCTCGCGGGTGGAGGCGCCTCGCTCGGGGAAAAAGAGGTCGGGGTCCACACCCATGCAGTTGGACCGGGCCTGCCAGCCTCGATCTTCCATGCCACTCAGCAATTCGGTGATGTCCATTGTGCAACCCTCCCTAGCGGCCCCCGCCACTGATGTAATTACAACGGTGTCATTGTGGCTGGATTCGGCCCAAATTGCAAATGGAATTGGGATTTCCCTTCGCCGGGCGGGTCTTTGGCGAAGGCGTCCGGGTGGAGGGGCGCGAGGAGAACGCCGCTGATCAGGGGCTCCACGCGGGGAGGTCAGTCCCCGCAACGTTCGATATGGCCGTCAATCGAGAGGATTGCGCCCCGTCACAACTAGAAAGACCAGTGGCGCCCGCAGCACTCCGTCAGGCCCGGTCAGCGGCGCGAGATGCGCGTCGAGTGCACGTCGCACGGCGTCGAGGTCGTCGTCGACGAGACCCATATGGCGCAGATTGTCGTCGTCAACAAGAACGCTGCGCTCGATCTGCGCGACGGTGGCGTGCTGCGTGCACTGGACGTCGCACCACCCCGCCGAGGTCAACATTGCAACCGTCTGGGCGACGTCGGACAGTGCGAATGGCCCAGTCGGGCTCTTGTCCGGTGACGGGGGCGGCGGCGGCTCCAGGAACGGCGCGATCACCGATCCGAGGAACCACGGGTTGAGCTCGACCGGTCCCCAGCACACGAAGACCAGCCGGCCCTGCGCGGCCGTCTGGGCGCGGAGGTTGGCGAACGCTTGCACCCGGTCATCAAAGAACATCACCCCGAACTGACTGACCACCGCGTCAAAAGGTCCGCCTACGACGACGTCGACCTGCGCGTCGGCGACGACGAAGGTCACGTTGGTGACCCCGCGCTCAGCGACCCGGGATCGGGCCAGTTCGACCAGATTCTCAGAGATGTCCGCTCCCACGACGGAACCCGCGGCCAGGCGTTGGGCGATCGCCAACGTCGCGGTGCCGCCGCCGGAGCCGACCTCGAGGACCCGCTCGCCACTGACCGGGGCGAGCGCGTCGATGAGGTAGTCGGTGACGATCGACGTCATCGATTCGCGGCGGGGCCACACCGACGTCCAATACTCGTCGTTCCAGCGCTGTCGTTCAGCCTCGTTACTCGCCACGCGCGGAACCTAGCACCGCGCACGCCGCGTGCTGGAGCGTCGTTACCCCGCCCGGCGGTGGCGCACGAAATCATCGAGTGCGTAGCGGCCCAACTCGTCCACCGAGGTGTAGAAGGTCCGACCGCCGTTGACCTTGGCGATCTGCTCAACGAAGGGGAACTGGCTGCGCTCGATGTCCAACGCGAAGGTGTTGATCTGAATCTCCGCCTTGGTGCAGCGCAGCACCTCGGCCATCGTGCGCTCAAGGGTCTCGCGAACCGGGGGCCACGCGAAGAACGGCTCACCATTGTCGGTCAGGTGCGCGGTCGGTTCGCCGTCGGTCACCACGACGATCTGTCGGTCGCCGCGCTCGAAACGCATGAGATGGCGCGACAGCGCCAGCGCGTGTTGCAGATTGGTTCCGTAGTTGTAGTCGATGACGAGAGCAGGAACGTCCTCGATGCGCAGTTCACGCGCCGTCTCGCCGAAGCCCACCACGGCCACGTAGTCGCGCGGGAACTTCGACGTAATCAGCTGCGTCAGGGCCAGGACCATCTTCTTGGCCGGCACGAGGTTCGAGCGCATGGCCATTGACAGCGACAGGTCAATCGCGAACACGGTCGCCGAGCGCCGGGTTGCCTCGTACTCCTCGACCTCGAAGTCGTCGGGGTGCAGGCGAACCGGCGTTCCGGGACCTTGACGCAAGACGGCGTTGCGCAGCGTGCGTGACAGATGCAAGCTGAACGGCTCGCCCGGAGCCCACGGCCGCGAGGTCTCTTCACGGTCGCCCCCGCGCGCCACGCTGGCTTCGCGATGCGCGCCCAGCGTCGGTGAGTTGCGCAGCTGGGCGAAGAGGTCGCGCAGCGCCGACCGGCCGATCTGACGAACCCCCTTGGCGGTCAGCGTCAGGCGACGTCCCTCGCGATCGACGAAGCCCTGGTCGCGCAGTCCCTTGACGGCACGCTGCAGCCGCACGACGTGACGCGCCGCGTCGTCGCCCAAGTTCCGTCGCACCGCTTCCACGTCGACCTCGGGAAGCTGCTGGGCCGCGTGCGAGCTGCCCAGAAAGTCTTCGAGTCCGCGAAGTTCACCGAGCTGTTCAGCCACCGACGTCGCGTCGGCGAAGGACGACGGAGTCGTTCCGCGCATCCGGTGCGCCCGACTCCAGTCAATATCGGGCGTCGCCTGACGCAGGTTCGACACCAGCCTCGACAGCGACAGGTCCAACGCCATGTCGCCCATCATCTGATCGAAGAGACCGCGCAACTCTCGCTGCTGGTCGCCAGAGAGCGAGTTGAACATCGCTTCGGCCGCCGCCGCGCGTTCGGCCATCATCCGCACGACGTCCTCGAGACTCTCGGCCCCGGGGAAGTAGTCCCCGAAGCGCTCCATGAAGGAGTCGAAGGTCGGGTCCAGGGGCTCGCCGCGTCGGTCCTGTTCGATCATCGTCGACAAGGCGTCCATCATGTCGCGTAGCCTCGCCAACTCCTCGGGGTCGGGGCTACCCAGGAACTCCTTGCTCTGCTCGAAGTACGTATTGAGTGTGTCGCGACGCAACTCGTCCATCATCTCCTCGAAGCGCTCACGGGCCTCGGACGACACAAACTCGTAGTCCTGGTAGTCACGCAAACGTTCGGCCAGGCGGTCACTCATCATCTCGCGCTGCAGGCGCTTTTGATCCACGACGTCTTGGGTGACCTCGAGGCGTCGCTCGTCGCCGGAGGTCTGCGCGTCGTTGAGCAGTTGGTCCAGCTCCGCCGACTCCAGGGCCTCTATCTCGTCGAGTAGCTCTCGGTAGCGCGACAGTTCGCCGTCGGGGTCGGCCCGGGACTCGAGCTCGCGGCGTCGCGACCGCGCGCGCTCGAGCAACTCGCGCAACCCCTCGACTTTCTGACCGTCGCGCGTGAGGTACCCCTCGCGCAGCAGCCGGTCCATCGCCTCGTCCAGGTCACCGGTGTCCATGTAGTCGTCGGCCAGCAGGCTGAGCAGCTCGTCGACGTCGAGGTCCTCGAAGTCGTCACCCTCGCCGAAGCGACGGAACCCGTAACGGACCGGCACTACCGGGTACGGGCGCGATAGAGGGCACGCGCGCCCGACGCGTCCTTGGCCAGGCGCTTGGTCAGATAGAGACCCTCGAGCACGAACTCGGTGGCGGCGGCCATCTCACCGGGTCCGGCGCTGGGTCCCGCGACACGACGCACCGGTGCCTCCAGCGCGGGCAAGGCCGCGAGGACGTCGAGGTACTCACGGTCGGCCAGGTCGTCTCCGGTGTGCACCAACACCTCGCCCTGGAACGCCTCGACGATCTCGGCGGCCTCTTCGAGCACGACGCGCTCGGCGAAGCACTGACGAAGCGCCAGGCCGGCCAGGGCCGCGATGACTTGGTCGAGGTCGTCGTCTTCCATCGTGTCGAGCTCGAGCTTGCCCTGGGTCGATTGGGTGATCGCCGCCAGGTCGCTGACGCGCGGCACCACGGCGTCGTCACCGGTGCGCAGCGTGCGGCGCAGCGCGCTGGCCACCACGGTCTCGTAGTTGGCGATGGACAGGCGCACCGACACCCCCGAGCGCTGGGAGATGACGTGGCTGCGCCGCGCGACGTGCGTGATGCGCGAGACCACGTCATCGATGAACCACGGCACGATAATCGGCTTGGGCGAGGCGGGCAGGCGCACCTCCTGGTGCACGATCGCCATCTCGGTGTCGACGTCGTCGGGGTAGTGGGTGCGGATCTGGGACCCGAAGCGGTCCTTCAGCGGGGTGATGAGTCGCCCGCGGTTGGTGTAGTCCTCGGGGTTCGCCGTGGCCACGACCATGACGTCCAGGTTGAGGCGCACCAGGTGCCCGCGGATCTGCACGTCACGCTCTTCGAGCACGTTGAGCAGGCCCACCTGGATACGTTCAGCCAGGTCGGGCAGCTCGTTCATCGCGAAGATGCCGCGGTTGGACTTGGGGACCAACCCGTAGGAGAGCGCCCGGGGGTCGTCCAGATACAGGCCACCGGCCACTTTGATCGGGTCGACCTCGCCGATGAGGTCGGCCATTGACGTGTCCGGGGAGGCCAGCTTCTCGGCGAAGCGCTGGCTGCGGTGAACCCAGGCGATCGGCGCGTCGTCGCCGCGCTGGGCCACGAGGTCGATCGCGTAGGCCGAGATGGGTGCGAAGGGGTCGTCGCGGACCTCCGAACCCTCGATAATGGGCAGCCACTCGTCGAGCAGCTCGACCAAGCAACGGATCAGCCGGGTCTTGGCCTGGCCGCGCTCGCCCAGCAGGATCACGTCGTGACCGGCCAGCAATGCGGTCTCCAGCTGGGGCAGCACGGAGTCGTCATAGCCGAACAGTCCGGTCACCAGGGGCCGACCCTCGATCAGGCGCTGCTCCAAATTGGCGCGCATCTCGTCGCGCACGGGCACCGATCGGTAGCCGGCGGCGCGCAGCGCCCCCAGGGTCGTGGCGAGGTCAGCGGGCGCGAGGGGGGTTGTCATGGTCCAACTTTATGGGTCGGGTCATGACGAGTGGGCTCGTGCGACGCGAACGCTCGCTACGACCTGGTCACCGGGCCGGTACGCGAGGTGGGCGGCGCGTGGCGCGTCCAGGATCACCAGGTCGGCGCGCGCGCCGACGCCCAGGTGGCCCACGTCGGTGCGCCGTAGCGCGGCGGCCCCGCCGGCGGTCGCGGCCCGCAGGGCCTCGTCACAGGTCATGCCCATCTCGCGGACGCCCAGCGCGATCACGAACGGCATCGAGGTCACGTAACTGGTGCCGGGATTGCAGTCGGTGGCCAGCGCCACCGTGACGCCGGCGTCCAGCAGGCGCCGAGCCGACGAGTAAATCGAACGGGTCGAGAACTCCGCGCCCGGAAGGAGCGTCGCCACGGTCGACGACCCCGCGAGGGCCGCCACGTCACCGTCGCTCACGTGGGTGCAGTGGTCGACGCTGGCCGCGCCCCGTTCGACCGCCAGCGCGACGCCGCCGGACTCACCGAGTTGGTTTCCGTGTACCCGTAGCCCGAGCCCGTGGCGCGATCCGGCGTCCAAGACGAGGCGCGCCTCGTCCACGCTGAAGGCGCCGCGTTCGCAGAAGACGTCGACCCAGCGAGCCAACGGCGCGCACGCGTCCATCATCGCGCCCGCGACCAGGCTCACGTAGTCGTCACGGTCGCGGGCGAACTCGTCGGGCACCACGTGCGCGCCGAGGAACGTCGTCTCGTCGGTGATGACCCCCGCGATCTCCAGGAGCCGAACCTCGCCGTCGAGGGTCAACTCGTACCCGGACTTCACCTCCAGGGTGGTGGTGCCGGCGTCGCGCATCGCCCGGGCGCGCGCGGCGGCGTCGCGCCGGAGGCGCTCGTCACTGGCCGCGCGGGTGGCGGTGACGGTGCGCGTGATGCCGCCGCCGTCGTAGGTCGCCCCGGCCATGCGGGCCTCGAACTCGTCGGATCGCTCCCCCGCGAAGACGAGGTGAGTGTGCGAGTCGACGAAGCCCGGCACCACCGCCGCGCCGTCGAGGTCGACGTACGTGTCGGCCTCGGGCGCCTCGTTGTTCGAGCCGACCCACGCCACGGCGCCATTGACGACCACGAGGGCCGCGTCACGCACTCGACCCATGGGCGTCTCGTCGCCGAGCGTCGGGTCGTTCGTCGTCAGCTCGCCGATACGCGCGTAGAGCGTCGCGGTCACTGACCCTCGCGCATGGGGATCCGCACGCCGCGCTCGGCGGCGACCTCGTCGGCGCGCTCGTAGCCGGCGTCGACGTGGCGCATGACGCCGGTGCCCGGGTCGTTGGTCAGCACCCGGCGCAGCTTCTGCTCGGCCAGCGCCGTGCCGTCGGCCACGCAGACCTGGCCCGCGTGAATGGAGCGGCCGATGCCGACTCCCCCGCCGTGATGGATCGAGACCCACGTGGCCCCGGAGGCCGTGTTGAGCAGGGCGTTGAGCAGCGGCCAGTCGGCGATGGCGTCGGAGCCGTCGAGCATGGACTCGGTCTCTCGATACGGCGAGGCCACCGATCCGCTGTCGAGGTGGTCGCGCCCGATGACGATCGGCGCCGAGACCACGCCCTTTGCCACCAGGTCGTTGAAGGCCACGCCGGCTTGGTCGCGCTCGCCGTAGCCGAGCCAGCAGATGCGCGCGGGCAGTCCCTGGAACGCGACGCGGTCCTGGGCCTTGGTGATCCAGCGCGCCAGCGCCTCGTTCTCGGGAAAGATCGCCAACACCGCGGCGTCGGTGGCGGCGATGTCGGCGGGGTCGCCCGACAGGGCGGCCCACCGGAACGGGCCCTTGCCCTCGCAGAAGAGCGGGCGGATGTAGGCGGGCACGAAGCCGGGGTAGGCGAACGCGCGCGGATACCCGGCCAGCGCGGCCTCGCCGCGCAGTGAGTTGCCGTAGTCGAAGACCTCGGCGCCGGCGTCCATGAAGCCGACCATGGCCTCGACCTGGCGGGCCATCGAGACCCGCGCGCGCTCGGTGAACTCCTCGGGCTTCTTCTCGGCGTAGTCGGACCAGTCGCCCAGGTCGATTCCTTCGGGTAGGTAACTGAGCGGGTCGTGCGCCGACGTCTGGTCGGTGACGATGTCGACCTCGACGCCACGCGCGAGCAGCTCGGGAAAGATCGTCGCCGCGTTGCCCACCACACCGACCGACAGCGCGCGCCGCTGCGCCTTAGCCGCGAGCACCTTGGCGAGAGCCTCGTCCAGGTCAGCCGTCCACCCGTCGAGGTAACGCTGCTCGACGCGCCGGGCCAGACGCGACGGATCGACGTCGACCACCAGGCACACCCCGTCGTTCATCGTGACCGCGAGCGGCTGGGCTCCGCCCATGCCGCCCGCGCCGCCGGTCAAGGTGAGCGTTCCGGCCAACGTGCCCGAGAAGCGCTGCGCGGCCACCGCGGCGAAGGTCTCGTAGGTGCCCTGGAGGATCCCCTGGGTGCCGATGTAGATCCACGACCCCGCGGTCATCTGGCCGTACATGGTGAGCCCCAGCGCCTCGAGCCGACGAAACTCCGGCCACGTCGCCCAGTCGGGCACCAGGTTGGAGTTGGCGATCAGGACGCGCGGCGCCCACTCGTGGGTCGTGAAGACGCCGACCGGTCGGCCCGACTGCACCAGCAGCGTCTCGTCGCCCTTGAGCGTGCGCAACGTCGCCACCAGCGCGTCGAAGCTGCGCCAGTCGCGCGCGGCGCGCCCGGTCCCGCCGTAGACGACCAGGTCGTCGGGCCGCTCGGCCACCTCCGGATCGAGGTTGTTCTGGAGCATGCGCAGGGCGGCCTCTTGGGGCCAGCCGAGGGCGCTGAGCGTCGTGCCGCGCGCGGCGCGCACCGGACGGGCTCCCTCCATGCTCCCCCTCAGGCCAAGGTGACGAAACGGCTGGCCGCGTCGGCCAGCGCGCCGGTACGCACGAGCTCGCTGACCGCGGCGATCTCCGGGGCCAGCCACCGGTCGTGACCCGGGCCGCCGGAGACGCCGTTGACCAACTCGACCACCGCCGTGGTGACGGGCGAACCCACCAGCGGCTCGCGCAGCGACAGCGCACGCGCGCTGGCCATGAACTCGATCGCCAGCACGTCGGCGAAGGCGTCGAGCACCCGGCGCAACTTGCGCGCCGCGTGCCAGCCCATCGAGACGTGGTCCTCTTGCATGCCCGACGAGGGGATCGAGTCCACGCTCGCCGGTGCGGCCCAGCGCTTCATCTCGGTCACCATCGCCGCCTGGGAGTACTGGGCGATCATCAGGCCCGAGTCGACGCCGGCGTCGTGGGCGAGGAACGGCGACAGGCCGTGACTGCGGTCGACGTCGAGCAGTCGGTCGGTTCGCCGCTCGGACATCGACGCGACGTCGGTCACCGCGATGGCCAGAAAGTCGAGCACGTACCCGATGGGCGCACCGTGGAAGTTGCCGTTGGTGACCAGGTTGCCGTTAGACAACACGGACGGGTTGTCGATGGCCGAGATGAGCTCGATGTCCGCCACGCGCGTCGCGTGAGCCAGCGTGTCGCGGGCCGCCCCGTGGACCTGGGGTGCGCAGCGGAGTGAGTAGGCGTCCTGGACCTGGGTCAGGTCCTCCAAGTGCGAGCTGACGATAGGTGAGTCGGCCAGCAGCGCCGCCAGGTTGGCCGCGCTGTCGCGCTGGCCCGGGTGCGGGCGTAGCGCGTGGATCTCGGCGGCGAAGACACTGTCGGTCCCGCGCAGCGCCTGGATCGACAACGCGGCGACGAGGTCGCTGAGCGTGAGCAGTCGGCCGAGGTCCTCGATGGCCATGACCAATTGGCCCAGCATCCCGTCGGTGCCGTTGATGAGCGCCAGTCCCTCTTTTTCGGCCAGGACCACGGGCGTCAGTCCCGCGTCGGCCAGCACCTGGGCCGCGGGACGACGCCGTCCACCCGCGTCGCGCGCGTCGCCCTCACCCATCAAGACCAGCGCCACGTGGGCGAGCGGGGCCAGGTCCCCCGAACAGCCGAGCGACCCGAACTCGTGCACCACCGGCGTCACGTGCGCGTTGATGAGCGCCGCGTAGGCCTGAGCCGTCGAGGGCCGTACCCCCGAGACACCCGAGCACAGGGTGGACAGGCGCGAGACCATCATGGCGCGCACCACCTCGGTCTCCACCTCGGCGCCCACGCCGGCCGCGTGACTGCGGATCAGTGATCGCTGCAGTTCTTGGCGCTGCTCGGGCGAGATGAAGGTGGTGGCCAACGCGCCAAAGCCCGTCGAGAGTCCGTAGATGGCCGTGCCACTGGCCACCAGCGCGTCGATCGCCACGCGCTGATGCTCCAGGCGCGTCAACACGTCCTCGCTCAACTGAATCTCTTCGTTGCCGCGCGCCACGGCGAGGAGCTGCGCGCGCGTGAGCGGCTCGAGGCCCTTGACGACGGTCACGAGGCGCGCGCCGTGACGCCCACCAGGGCCTCGAGGACGCACAGCGCCACCAGGCGCACCGTGCGCTGGTCCTCGCTGTCGCGTCCGACGTCCACTTCGGTCAGGTCGAGCGCGCGAACGCGCGGGTCGCTGGCCACGGCGCGCACGAACCGGCGGACCTCGTCGGCGCTCAGTCCCCCCGGCAGGGCCGCGGGGCACCCCGGCACCACGGCGCGGTCCGCGGCGTCCAGGTCGACGTCCACGTAGACCGAGCGGCCCCCGGCGCCAGCCACCGCGAGCGCCGCCGCGGCGACCTCTTCGACCTCGCGTCGGCGCAGTTCGGAACGCGCGATCACCGTGACGCCGGCGTCACGCGCGGCGGCCGCGTACTGGGCCGAGTTGGCGAAGTCGGCGATGCCGACCTGGACCACCTGGGAGCCGGGCAGCCCCGCCTCGAGCAACTGGCGTACCGGCGAGCCGTTGGAGACCCCGTCGCGCAGGTCGTGGTGCGCGTCCAGGGTGACCAGGCCGAACGACGCGAGGTCCTCGCCGGCGAGACCCACGAACGCGTGGTAGGTGGCCGCGTTGTCCCCGCCGAGCACGAGGAGCAGGTCCAGGCCCTCGTCGCGCTGGGCCAGGTGAGCGGCCACCCTGGCGGTGCCGCTCTCGCCATCGGGGTCAAAGACGTCGCCGTAGTCGACGAGGCCGACGTGCTCGGCCAGGTCGACGCCCGCCTCCTCGGACCAGGTGGAGTACTTGGTGAGTGCTTCGCGCACGGCCTCCGGCGTCGACTTCCACGAGCGCGTGGTCACCGACGTCAGGTAGGTCGAGACACCCACCAGACCCACGTTGCGGCGCGCGGGCCAGGGTGACTCTGCGACCAGGGTGGCGGCCGAGGGCCAACGAGGATCGGTCGCCGTGCTCACCTGACCCACGCTAGCCACGGGCATGGTCGTCACCGCGACGAGAAGGAGCCCGCAGACGAGGCGACGTACGGCGCCCGAGGCGAGCAGACGCCGACGCGGCGCAGCCGTTGGGGCTGGGGCACCGCGCCCGCGTGCAGTCCCGGGCCGGTCCACTGGCAGGTCCAGCGCGTCGGCTCGGCGAGCGCGACGAAGAAGTCGCGGAACCACCCGGTGTCGTAGACGGTGGCCGCGTGCTCGCTCCCGGCCAGGCCGATCGCGTAGGGCATCCCGGGGTGGTGGCGTTCGGCGGTGGGTACCCCGAGGATCGGCCAGTAGGGATTGATGTCGAGTTCCATGGCCGTCACCGCGCCGGCGCGCACCAGCGCCGTCGCCAACTGGATGGGTAGGACGGCGCTCATGGTCGCGACGTAGAGCAGGTTGCCGGACCGGTCGACGCCGATACCGGTGCGCGGCTCGGAGGGCACCTGGCCGAGCGGCGAGCCCCAGGCGCCCACCGGTCCGGACGCCGCGGCGGTGGGCGCGCCGTTGAGCACCAACGGACCCAGGTTCTGGCGCCAGCTCACCGCGTGGAAGCCGATCGGGGGAAAGTTGCGTCCCCACTCGCCCATCGCCCAGTGCCCGGCGGCGTCCAGGGCGATCGTCATGAGCCCGGGCGTCGGCGCCACGAGGACCAGCCCGTCGGCCATCGCCCCGCCGGCGTGGGCCGCCTGCTTGAAGCCGCCGTTAAAGACCGCCACCACGCCGGCGGGGCCCTCGTCGGGCCAGTCAATCGAAGGCCCGGCGTCGAGGGGCACCAGCGCGTAGTTGGCCGGGTCCCCCAGTCCGACGTGCCAACGCAGAAACGTCGTACGCGCGCGCAGGCGCACCACGCGAAAGCGCGCGCCGTGGACCCGGATCGTGGTGACGTCGACCATGACCCCGCGCCCCGAGGCCGAGGCCACGGCCCACCCGGCCTGGGGTCGCTCGCGTACCACCGTGGTCGTGGTCACGGGCGGTGACGTCGACGTCGTGGGGGTCGCCCCACGTCCAACGGCGAGTGTGGTCAGGGCCACGACCGCGGCCAGCGCGAGCACGACCACGCCGAGCGAGGTGGCGAAGCCCTCGCGCGGGCTCGACACGCGACTTAGCGTTCGACCGTGCGAACGCCCGACTCAACGACGTCGGGCTCCGGGGCGCTGATGAAGTCGGGCACGGGGATGGGCTCGAGCTTGTCGTGACGGTCGTCGGGGTACACGGGCGACGGGGTCGCGGTGTACTCGCCCTCGTGCGAGCGCGACACGATGTTCGCGGTCTTGCGCCGGCCGGCCCCGCGCACCGCCTGCATCTCCTTGCAGATCACGTAGGTGACCACGTAGGCGATGACCGGCGTGACGAGCACGATCACGCGCATGGCGATGAGCACCGTGTTGAGCGAGACGTGGAAGAAGTTGGCCAGGACGTCGGTGGAGCTGGCCACGAAGAGCGCGAAGAGGAACGTGAGCAGCGCGACACCGATTGCGGTGCGCTTGGGTCGGTTGCTCGGACGGTCCAGCAGGTTGTGGAACTCGTCGTCGTGCGTGAAGCGCCGCTCGATCGCCGGCCACGCGAAGGCCAGGTTGAAGATGAGCCCCGGCAAGACGACCGCGGGGATCGTGACCTCGAGCGGAATCGTATGGCCGAAGCTGTGGAAGCTCCAACTGGGCCAGATGCGCAGCGCCCCGTCGAGGAACCCCATGTACCAGTCGGGCTGGACGGCGTAGGAGATGCGCGCGGCCTCGTAGGGACCGAACTGCCAGATCGGATTGACCTGGGCGAAGGCGGCCAACAGCGCGATCACCCCGGCGATGATCAGCAGGTAGCCCGTGGTCTTGGCCATGAACACCGGGAAGAACGGTTTACCCACCACGTTGTCCTCGGTGCGGCCCCCGCCGTCGAACTGCGTGTGCTTCTGGCGGAACATCAAGAACATGTGCACGCTGACCAACGCAATCATGATGCCCGGCACCAGCAGCACGTGGGCGATGTAGAAGCGCTCGAAGACCCCGTTGCCCGGGAAGTTGCCGCCGAAGATCCAGAACGCCAAGTAGGAACCGACCAGCGGAATCGACAGGATGATCGAGTAGGCGATGCGGATGCCGGTGCCCGAGACGAGGTCGTCGGGCAGCGAGTAGCCCAAGAAGCCGTTGACGATGGCCAGGATCAGCAGCGTCAGGCCGATAATCCAGTTGAGCTCGCGCGGCTTGCGGAAGGCGCCGGTGAAGAAGATCCGCGCCATGTGCACGACGATGGCGCCCACGAAGATGTCGCAGGCCCAGTGGTGCATCTGGCGCATCAGTAGTCCGCCGCGCACCGCGAAGGAGAGGTTGACGCTCGAGAAGTACGCCTCGGTCATCTTCTGGCCGTCGAGGGGCAGGAAGCTGCCGTGGTAGGTGACCAGGGCCTGGCTGGGCGTGTAATAGAAGGTCAAGAAGACGCCCGTCGCCAGCAGGACGACGAAGGAGTAGAGGGCGATCTCGCCGAGCAGGAACGACCAGTGGTCGGGGTAGATCTTGTCGAGGAAGCTCCGACCGCCCTTGGCGATCCCCAAGCGGTCGTCGAGGTCGTCGATGACCTTGCCGACCTGGCCGAACTGGCCGAGGGCCTTGCGCTGGGAGCGCCGGGTGACGACGACGTCGCTCACGCGCGCTCCCAGAATCCGGGGCCCACGGGCTGGTTGTAGCCGTCCTGGCTGCGCAGGAAACCCGCCGCGTCGATGTAGAGCGGCAGCTGGGGCAGGGGCCGCGGGGCCGGACCGAAGTTGGGGATCGCGCCGTTGGTCACGTCGAACATCGACTGGTGGCACGGGCACACCAACAGCTGGAGCTGCTGCTCGTAGAGGCCGACCGGACAGCCCAGGTGCGTGCAGAGCTTGGAATACGCGACGTAGCCCATCGGCGCCCAGCTCTCACGGCCCTTCTGGGTGGTGAAGCTCTCGTTAGAGACGCGGATCAACACCGTCTGGTCGACGGCCTGTCCGCGGTCGGTGTCCTCGGTGCCCTCGGGAAAGACCGTCATGATCGAACCGACCGCGAGGTCGCCCACCGAGACGCGTCGCCCGCCCTGGTCCACCACGTAGGAGTCCTTGCGCCAGTCGGTGTGAAACAGCGTCCCCTTCGGCAGCGGACCAAGACTGCGCAACAGCGGGAAGATCGCGACCACCGAGAAGATGCCGAGCCCGCCGCCCAGCAGGCCGCCCAACAGCTTGCGGCGCTTCATCAGGCTGCCGCCGCGCTGGACGATCGAGCCCACGAAGGCCTCGCGCTCGTCCTGTGACGCGGCGAGCGGGTGGCGCTGCTCGACGAAGGGGCCGCGCGGCATCAGGTACTTGCCCCACGCGGCCATCCCAATTCCCAGGAAGCTCAGTCCACCCCCGAGGGTTGCCCCCAACGTCCATGGCGCGGCGTTGACCCAGTAGCACGCGCCGAAGGCGGCGCACAGAACGAGCCCGAGGAACATTGTCACCGCGATGATCGCCTCGGCGCGCTTCGGATGCGCCGAGGCCGGCTGCAGGTGCGGATCGTCCTCGGACAGTCCGCCGAGGGTCACGGGAGTGCGCTGTTCGTCGCTCACTGGCGCTCCCCCACCCAGAATCCCGCGAGCGCGAGCACACCGACGCCGAGGGCCAGTCCGACGAATCCCTCGGCGACCGGACCGAGCCCGCCGAGTCCGAAACCTCCGGGGTTGCGGGGGTGTTCTATCTCGGTGGTGACGTACTTGACGATGTCGCGCACCTGGTAGTCACTGAGGTTGCCGGTGAAGCGCGGCATGTTCGCGGGACCGGTGCGAATCGCTTCGGCGACCTGCGTCGCCGGAATGTGGCGTAGCGACGGCGAGAAGGTGCTCTTGGCCAACGCGTCACCAATGCCCTCAATGGTGTGGCACGACGCGCAGTTCTCCGCGAAGAGCGCGGCTCCGTCGGACACGTTGGCGTTGGCCAGGTGAACGGTCGGGATCGCCGGGTAGGCCGGTGACAGCGAGTTGATCCACGCGGCGATCGCCAGGGCCTGGTCGTGGGTCAGCCGCGGGGTGCGACGCACGGCCTCGACCACGCGCGGATTCGTGGCGGGCATCCGGCCGGACTCGATCCAGAAGTCGATCGTGGCGCTGCCCAGTCCGACCAGGTTCGGGAACGCGCCCGTGGTGCCCGCGGCCGGCACGCCGTTGGCCTCGACCCCGTGACAGGTGGCGCAGTTCTCCTGGAAGAGGGCCTCGCCCAGTTGGGTCAGCCCCGGCGACGGATTGGTATAGGTGATGGCGCCGTTGCCGTAACGGATGACTTGGCCGTTGGCACCCGTCACGACCTGAGAGGAGTTGGGCGTGCCCGCGTTCTTGCGCGTCGTCTGATACGGGGGTTTGCCCGCCGCGTGCGCGCCGGTCGCCAGCAGCAGCACCGGGGCGCAGCCGAGCACGGCGATGAACGCCGTGGCCCCAAGTCGAGTGAGCGCGGATCGAGTCATCGTTACTTGAGCAGGAAGAGGGACGAGTAGAGGCCGATCCACACGACGTCGACGAAGTGCCAGTAGTAGCTCACGCCCTGGAACGTCGACAGCTCTCCCGGGTCGCCCTCACTGCCGCGCATGCGAAAGAGGAGGAAGGCCATGGCGACGAGGCCGAGGAAGACGTGCAGTCCGTGCAGTCCCGTCGTGATGAAGAAGATCGAGCCGTAGGAGTTCGTGTACCAGCGCGTCACGATGTGGGTCCACTCGTAGGCCTGGTTGCCGATGAAGAGCGCGCCCAGGACGATCGTGATGTAGACCCAGCGTCGGGCCTCGGCGCGGCGCCGATGCTCAATCAGCCACACGGCCCACTGCATCGTGAACGACGACGAAACCAGGACCAGCGTGAAGATGCCCGCCTGCAGCACGTCCAGGTGCGTGCCCTTGGGGGGCCACGCCGCCAGATGCGCGCGGATGGTGAACAGGGCGGCGAAGAGCCCGGAGAAGAACATCAACTCGCTGCCGAGCCAGATCATCACGCCGATGGCGAGCATCGGCGGCCGATCGTGAACTATCTTCTCCGACTTCGCCAGGCTATTGAGGGGAATCGCCTGACTCACGCCTACATTTCTAGTAGATGGCGCGGGGTCCGAGTTACGACTGGCGGTCCCGCGCGACCTCAATTGTCGCGGGCAGCGGCTCGCTGGAGAGGATCGACAGGCGTCGAGTCGGTCGGGTCATCGCGACGTAGAGGGTGCGAAGTCCGCGCGGTGTCGGCTCGGTGTCGCGCGACTCGCGACGCGCGATGCGGCCCGGATTGACCACCACGACGGCGTCAAATTCCAACCCGTTCGCGCCCTCGGCGGCCAGGACCACGAGGTCGGCGCTGAGGCCCCGGGACTCGGGGCCCAGGGGATCGACGGCGTCGACGCCCTCGCGACGCAACTGGGCCACGGTATCGGCAACGCACGACTCGCTCACGAGGACGGCGACGCGACCCGGGGCCACCGCCGCGGTCTCTCGGTTCACGGCCGCGACCAGACTCGCCAGCAGGTCGTCGGCGGCCACCTCCTCGACGATCGGATTCACCCCGGCGCGGCGCACTGGTCGCGGCGAGGTCAGGTCCGCCGACGCGGCCTCCAGCGTCGGCGCGGCGAAGGCGAGGACCTCTTCAGGGGTGCGGTAACTGACCGTGAGGTCGACGCGCGTCGGGGGACGCCGAGGCGAGAGGACCTCCAACACGGTGCCCCACGAGGCCGACGACGACGCGGTCGTCGCCTGACCCATGTCGCCCACCACGGTCATGGAGCCGTTCAGGTCGCGCCGGCGCAGGACGCGCAGCTCCATCGGCGACAGGTCCTGGGCCTCGTCGACGACGATGTGGCCGTAGGTGACGAACTCGGCTTCATCCAGCTCGAAGACCGGTGTCGGCGCCTGACGCTGCGCCTCACGCAGGGCCGCCGCGCGCTGGTCTCCCTGGTACGCGTCCAGGTCGATTCCCTCCAGAACGTCACCCGGTCGAGTCACGGGTCGGGGTCGACGCTGGGGGCCGAGCAGGATTCGCGCCTCGTCGATGAGCGCGGCGTCGGCCTTGGTCCAGGCGATGTTCTCGAACCCGTCGGAGCGTTCGCGGTAGAGAAGTGATTGCTCCTCCTCGCTGAGCAGACCCTCACCGGCCGCGCGAATGAGGGCTTTGGCACCGAAGAGGTCATGGAGAAGCTCCGGACCGCTCAGTCGCGGCCAGATCCGCTGGAGGGCCGCACGGAATTCGGCGCTCGTGCGAATGGTTTCCGACAGCTCACTCAATGCGTCGTCGACGTCGGCCTGGTCGTGGGCGAACCGGCTGCGGTACTGCACAGCCAGTCGCTGGGCCAACTCACGTCCGACCGCGGATCGGCGTTGGTTGTGGTTGCCGGGGCGCCGACGCGCGCGCTCGACCACCTCCTTGGTGTCACGCGCGCGCAGCACCACGATGGCCCGGCCGATCGGGATCTCGACGTCCTCGCGCAGCGGGCGTTGGCGCGTCGCCAGGGCCCGCGTCAGGAACTGCACCATCCGCAGGTCACCCTTGAGCCGGTCGACGCGGTCGTCATCGCGACCACGCACCGCAATGTTGGTCACCAGGCCCGAGATGGTCGAGAGCGTCACGCCGGACTCGCCGAGGGATGGCAACACGTTCTCGATGTAGTTGAGGAAGAGCGGATTCGGTCCGACGACGAGAACGCCCTGGCGCTCGAGGGTCGCGCGGTGCGTGTAGAGCAGGTACGCCGCACGGTGCAAGGCGACAGCGGTCTTGCCGGTGCCCGGCCCGCCCTGCACCAGCAGGACGCCGGCGAGCGGCGTGCGAATGATGCGGTCCTGCTCACCTTGGATCGTCGCAATGATGTCGCCCATGTGGCCGGTGCGCGCCTGACCCAACGCCGCGAGCAGCGCGCCGGGACCGCCGAGGGCGAGGCCGCCCTCGACCAGACCATCGGGTGTCGCGTCGCGCACCGCGTCCTCGGGGAGCGTGAGGTTGCCATCGGCGTCGGCGAAGTACTCGTCCTCAACGCCGATGACCTCGTGTCCGCGCACGGCGACGTGGCGGCGGCGCGACAAACCGAGCGACTCGACGCCGGTGGCGCGGTAGAACGGCTCGGCTACCGGGGCTCGCCAGTCGACGACCAAAGGGTTCTGGTGCTCGTCGGTCACCGCGAGGCGACCGACGCGGAAGCGGTCGACGCGACCGACCTCGTCCGGCTGGTAGTCGAGTCGCCCGAAGAAGAGTGGCTGGTCACCAATGGCCAGTTGGTCGAGACGCTGCAGCGCGGTGCCCATCACGACGTCTCGCTCGACCAGGTCCCCGGCGCCACGCATCGTCGCCACCGCGGCGCCGTCACGCATCGAACGCGCCTCATCTCGCATGTGGTCCAGGGCGTTGAGAGCTACGTCAAGGAACTTCTGTTCCTCGGCGATTTCGCGCTCGTGGGCCACGTCGACCTCTCTTCAGAATCTGCGATTGGGGTCTGACAAGTCTAGGCGAACCGCACCACCCCAGCGGTCGCAAGTACTCCCCTAGATTGAGATGCGGCGAAGGAGCAAAGTGGAGTCAGTCTTCCTGCGGGCCTGCCGCGGCGAACGCGTCGATCACGTCCCGGTTTGGTTCATGCGCCAGGCGGGACGCTCACTTCCCGAGTACCGCGCCCTTCGCGGCACCGGGTCGATCCTCGACGTGGTGGCCGACCCCGACCTCGCCTGCGAGGTCACCCTGCAGCCCGTGCGCCGCTACGGCGTCGACGCGGCGATCCTCTTCTCGGACATTGTCGTGCCCTATCACGCACTGGGTTTCGGCGTCGATGTCGAGGCGGGCCGCGGTCCGGTGGTGGCCCGGCCCTTCGCGAGCGCGTCGGACCTGGAACGCTTGCGCGACCTGGAAGATTCCGACGTGGCCCACGTCGCCACGACCGTCGACCTCGTGGTGGCCGCGCTGGCCCCAGGCGCCACGCCGCTCATCGGCTTCGCCGGCGCACCCTTCACCGTGGCCAGCTACCTCGTCGAGGGTGCGCCGACGAGAGACTTCGGCGTCATCAAGAG
>Ga0307373_10002756_pt1 | contig 31405 bp, 29 predicted proteins | sample OX2MG_FD_202534 | JGI IMG/M metagenome (GOLD analysis project Ga0307373, IMG submission 202534) | Soil microbial communities from Risofladan, Vaasa, Finland - OX-2 | ecosystem: Environmental > Terrestrial > Soil > Coastal area > Acid sulfate soil | place: Finland: Risofladan, Vaasa | collected...
GCCAGTCCACCGAAATCGACGACGCCCGGACCCGGGCGACCCAAAGGGACACGAAGACCGCCCAGAAAGCGCTATCCGGCGGTCAAGAAGGCTGCCTGAGCCGGTGGCTGAGGTTTAATCGCAAGTTCAAAGCCGGCTCGGATGAGGCCACGGGACCGGTGGTAAGGATCGCGGTAAGGCCGGGTGGTAAGGATCGCGGTAAGGCTCATCAGGCCGGCCGGTGCCGGCGATGTTGCCTGTCGGCCGCCCGGCGCTGTGCCCGATTGAGGCCAAGGAGGCCATCCCGACTGGTGCGCTCGGGTTCCAGGTCTGCCCTGGAGCGCTCAAGCTGCAGCTGAGCCCAAATGGCGGCCCCGAGGCGCTCCAGATGTTGGATCCGATCCTCGGCCCTCTGCGCGTCCCGGACCCGCTGGGCCAGTTCCTGGCGCAAGGCGGCGACCGCCGCCGTTGCCGCCTCGGCCCGCCGGTCGGCCGCTGCCAGCTCCGATTCGAGCTGACGGATGCGCTCGAGTGCCCCGACCCCGAGAGCGACCTCCAGGCGGGCGGCACGGCGCCGGCGGTAGGCGGCCTGACGTTCGGCGTCCGAGTGGCAGATCCGGGGTCGGCCCATGGCGGTGAATATGCGCCTGGCTCCTTACCTTGATCCTTACCGCGCCCCCTGGCTGGCCCCGCTGGGCCGCCCCGACGCCGGCGTCTCAGGCTCCGGAGAACACCACAATCGCAACGCGACAAAACCCCGTCACGGGACCGTGCAAGGTGCCCGTTCATTGAGCCAGCTCCTGGGGTGGGACTCGCCGCGTCCGCCAGGGCCATACTCAGGACCAGCTGGTAACCGAGGGGGGCTCCAGGTGCACTCGGGAGGTGGGTCTCCAGGCCTTGGCGGTGAACGTCACGGCCGTGGACGTGCCGGGAGCCGGAGGAGCCAGGGTGCGAGAGCGCTCCGACGCCGCCGCCGCCCGGCCGACAAGGCGCCTTGGCCCGTTCGAGAAGAAATCCTGGCGGTAAGGCCCTCGCGGTAAGGATCGCGGTAAGGCCGGGTTCGCACAATCAGGGCCATGAAGCCCAACACCGACTCCTCCATGCCCGCCGGCGACGATCAGTCGCCCCTCACTATCCGGGAGGCCGCAGCCTTCCTCAGCGTCACCGAGCGCTGGGTGCGCCGGGCCGTCCAAGAGAAACGGCTGGCTTATGTGAAGCTCGGACGCCAGGTCAGGTTCCCTCAGGAGCGACCTGCAGGCCCACCTGGACTCCAACCGGATCGAGCCGGAGGCAACCAAGGTCGCCGGCCTGACCCGAGACCTGCTTCCACGGGGCCCGGTGATCCGGTGGGCGGTCACCGAGCCGTCCTTCCTCCGGGGTAACGTCCGCTTGGCGTCGCCGGCCCGCCCGTCTTGGCCGAGCCCGAAGGTCCCTCGCAGCGGACCTCGCAACCCGAAAATCCCGCCGCCCCAGGGGCGGCGGTGACGAAAGAGAGGAGCCGGTATGGCTTCGATCCGCCAGAAGCCCAGTGGTGCCTGGGAGGCGCGCTACCGGGACCCGTCCGGCCATCAGAAGGCGACCACGTTCCGGACCAAGGGCGAGGCCCGCCGGTATCTCGAGCGGATCGGCGCCGACAAGCAACGGGGCGACTACATCGACCCGACCCTGGGCCGCTCCCGATTCGAGGAGTGGGCGGCGGAGTGGCTCGCCACAACCGTCCACCTCAAGCCCAAGACCCAGGTTCAGTACGAATCCCGGCTGCGCACCAGCGTCCTGCCCGTCTTCACCGGCTATCCCATCGGCGCCATCGACCAGCCGATGGTGCGGCGCTTCCTGGCCGAGCTCGCTGAGAGTGGGACCGCGCCCGGCACGGTCAGAGAAGCCCGGAAGCTTCTGAGACTGGTCCTGGCCACAGCCGTGGGCGCCGGCGCCCTGAGAGCGAACCCCTGCGACGGAGTCCGAGTCCGGCGCTCGACCCGGGCCGAGATGCACTTCCTGACCCCAGAGGAGGTGGCGGCCGTGGCCGACGCCATCACTAATCCGCCCATCCGGTCCGGTGGCAGCGAATGCCGTCGGCCCGACTACCCGGAATACGGACTGCTCGTCACCTTCGCCGCCTATACCGGGCTGAGGGCCGGGGAGATCGCGGCCCTTAGGATCCGCCGCCTCGATCTGCTGTCAGGATCGGTGGAGGTGGCTGAGACGGCGGCGGAGGTCCACGGCTACGGACTGAGCTACGGGCCTCCCAAGACCTACGAGCACCGACGGGTTCCCATCCCGAGGTTCCTGGCCGACCAGATGAACGAGTACCTGCTGACGCGCGAGGTCGACAAAGAGTCGTTCGTCTTCACCGCACCCGACGGTGGGCCGCTCCGGCACAGGAACTTCTACGCCCGCCACTTCAAGCCGGCCGTCCTGCGGGCCGGGCTGCCGGTGGACTTCCGGTTCCACGACCTGAGGCACACACCTACGCAGCCCTTCTCATCTCGCAGGGGGCCCACCCCAGGGCCATGATGGAGCGCCTGGGGCACTCCTCGATCACGGTCACCCTGAACACCTACGGGCACCTCATGCCCGGGTTGGACGCGGCGCTCACCACGTCCCTGGACCAGCTCGGCAGAGGTGCCCAAGATGCCTACCGGCCCGCTCCCACGGAGGTCCTGTCCATCCTGAGCCCGACGCCGACAGCCCACGGCTTGTAACAGGGCACGGGTAGCCTGTGGTCATGGTCACTCAGCCGGTGAGTCCTGGGGGCGACCTGGAGACGGTCGTCGCCCGGGCCCGCCAGCTAGCCATCGAGTCCGGTGAGCTGCTGCCGGCCGACACGCCGTCGTACCGAGCGCAGGTAGCCGAGGACGTCAGGGAGTTCGTCCTCTCGATTGTGCGGGACGGTACCTACGCCGCGGCCATCGCTGAGCTGGGCCGCCAGGATCCCGACCTGGCGAACCAGTAGCCGGACACCAGCGAGCCAACCATGGCTGTCGTCGTCGACGACGCTCTGCTTCTCGGGGTGCTGGCCGGGGCTGCTCCCGTCGAGGTCCAGGGAACCGTCTACACCACGGGCCTGTGGAACTTCCGACTCGGCCAGGCCCTGCATCCGGGCGCATCGACAGAAGCGCTGGCGCGCCGGCTCAACCAGTTGGCTCCGGAACGCCAGAGACGCGTGCTTCCTCTGGTCGATGAGCTACCGCCATCCATCGGTCTACTGAGCATGCGCCTGCTGGTCCCGGTCATCAGACAACTCGACCCGGCGGCCAGGCTCAATCTGCTGGCGGCCGAGGCCCTCGCCACCGCCTACATCGTCGGAGCGTCGGTGCTGGTCGCCACCGACGCGCCGCTCCTCAGGAGGGCGTGCGAGGCCGCAGAGATCGAGTACTCCGTCACGGCGTGAGACGCCATTGCACCGCAGAATGTATGCGCGATTCGACCATTCACGACCGTTCGAGCGCGGAGAAATGTGGTCTGTTTGTGGTCTGACCGTGGTCCGGGACCGGTTATCCACAAGCGGTCGGGGCGCCGAATAGCGGCTGACCAGCACCTTCCGAGCCCGAGGTCGGATTCGAACCGACGACCACCCGCTTACAAGGCGGGTGCTCTGGCCAGCTGAGCTACTCGGGCGCGCTGGACAAACTACCTGGCCGCGGCGCCCATTCGGTTGCCGTCGGGTTGCGCCAACTTGGAGACGAGCAGGACCGGATCGGAGCGCCTTATCGTCCCGGGGATCAGGACCCGAGCGTTCCGGCCCCGGAGGTTGAGCAAGGCGCCAGCACCAGTGTTGACGAAGCGGAGAGCCTCGGCGCCGAACCGCTCGGCGAACTTGGCGCAACCCCGGTGGGGCTTGGGTGTGATCTCGATCACGGCAGTTCCTATGGCCAGCCGGCTGCCGGCAGGGAGCCGTTGTTCACTCAGGTCCAGGTCGACATATAGCTGGTCACCCGCCAGTGCCCAGCGCTCGAGGGGTCCGGCCACCAGCGCCGCGGCTCTGGCGTTCATCAGGGTGAGCTGCGCCGCCGGATTGGCTGATCCGTCCGGTGAACTGGTGCTGCCCCTGACGTGCCAGGTGTCCCCGACCAGGCCGACCTTGAGATCCAAGGCGGCCTCCTCGAGGATCTGGCGCGCGTCCGCCCCGGGACGGGACACAATGAGTTCCAGCGTTCCTGCTCCGGCGGGCGAGTGGCACAGGTGGTCCAACCCGGCCTCCAACTCCTGACGGCTGCGGTGTGGCATCTGCTCATCCTTGTAGGTGGCCTCAACGGCCCGCCACAAATTATCCCCTTCGGCACGGGACATCACCGGGGAAGTGGCCGCGATATCATCGTTTGGATGAGGGGGGGCACCTCGGCCAACCCTGACGGGCGTCACGCTCGGCCGAGCCCGCTCACAGCGTGTGCGATGTGAGCCCTCCGGGCTCTTTCCTCCCGCCCCCGCTGGGTCCGTCCGGTATGACCCCTACCGCTGGTGGCTCGTTCGTGGGCCGAAACGCCGAGCTCCGCGGTTTAGCGGCGGAGTTGGAAGCAGTGTGTTCGGGCCAACCCAAAGTCGTCTGCATCGAAGGGTCCCCGGGTATGGGCAAGACCGCTCTGGTGCACGCCTTCCTGGACCGCGCCGGGAACGCCGTGGTCCTACGAGCCAGCGGGGACGAGGACGAAGCCAGCCATCCTTGGGGCGTACTCGACCAGCTGGCCAGAAGCCCGCTCCCAGCGCCCGTGGCCGAATTGCGCGCCTTATCCCAACATCCACCCGGAGCCGACCCCCTGGCCGCCGGGTCCAAGCTGCTCGAGGCCCTGGGCGTCCTCCAGGCGGGTCGGCCCGTGCTGATTGTCATCGACGATGTTCACTGGGCCGACGAGCCCTCGGCCCGAGTGCTGCGTTTTGCCGCCCGTCGCTTGCAGTCCGACAACGTCATGGTCCTGGTCACGGCCAGGTCGAGCCACCCCGACGGCCCGACCTCGGCCTGGCGACGGCTGGCCGGAGAGCGGGGTCGACATCTCCACCTTTCCGGCCTTGGCGTTGACGACCTCGTCGCCCTGGGAGAGGCGATAGATGGGGCCAGGCTGTCGCACCGGGCTACCCGACGGCTGTGGGAACACACGGAGGGCCACCCTCTCCACGCCCGGTCCCTACTCGAAGAACTGGACCCCGAAGCGCTGGAGGCCTTCCCGGGGCCGCTGCCTGCCCCCCGGTCCTTCGCCGGGCTGGTCCTGTCCCGACTGGCAGGCTGCTCGGAATCCGCCGAGACGTTGGTGACCTCGGCGGCCGTGCTCGGTCGACGGTCGCGGCTCTCCCATGCACTGAGCCTGGCCGGTGTGGATGACCCGGTGGCCGCACTGTCCGAGGCAGTGGACGCGGGCCTGCTCAGCGAGGTGGGCACCGGGCCCGGGCGCGGCGTGACCTTCTCGCATCCCCTCGTGCACGCCGCCGTCTACGGTGATCTGAGCCCAGCGCGGCGCCGATCGGTCCCCTTGGACCCGCGTCCCCCAACCCGGCCGCGTCCCTGGATGCCCTGTCCTGCCCGGGCAGTGGATCCTGTGTGGCCGTGGGGAACTTCAGTGACTCCTCCCACTACACCCAGGGCCTCATCGAGACCCTGGCCGGGGGAAGCCCGAGCGTGATGACCGCTCCCGTGCCCACCGCCGAGGCGAATGCCGGCACGGACCCCAGGGTGTCCCTCGATGCCGTCTCGTGCGACTCGTCGACCTCCTGCGTGGCCGTCGGGACCTACCAGGACAGCTCGGGTGAACAGGGCCTCATCGAGTCGCTGTCGGGTGGCACGTGGAGCGCCACCGCCGCCCCCCTCGGCGGGCTCAGTGATCCGGGCTCCGCCCCCGGCTACCAGAACATGCGCCTGCCGGCAGTGTCCTGTCCGGCCGCGGGATCCTGCGTGGCGGTGGGGAACTACGACGACGCCTCCGGGTTGCAACAGAGCCTGATCGAGACCCTGTCGGGGGGAACCTGGAGCGCCACCACCGCCCCGCTGTCCAACCTCAGCCCGGCCGCGACTGGCAACCCGGCCATCGTCTTCGACGCTCTTTCCTGTCCGGCCTCGGGGTCCTGCGTGGCCATAGCCAGTTACCTCGACTCGTCGGGCGGCACGGACGGGTTGATCGAGACCCTGTCCGGGGGAACCTGGACCGCCACCACCGCGCCGCTCGGCGGGCTCACGCCGGGGTCGGCCAGCCCGCCCGTGGTCCCGCTCACCGCGCTGTCCTGCCCCGCGACGGGCTCGTGCGTGGTGATTGGCGATTACGATGCCGCCTCCGCTCAAGAGGGCCTGATCGAGACGCAGTAGGCAAGCTCCAGAGGGCCCCAGCAGAGCCTCATGCCGCCGGGCGGGAGCGGTCAGCCGCAAGTTCACTGGGCCGACGCCGTTACAGTCCCAGGACACGCTTCAGGAGAGACCCATGTTTCGTCACACTGCATCCGGATCCCCCCGGCCGATCATCGGTCGCAGGCTGAGGTGCCGGTTGGTGGCCGGCCTGGGCGCCTTGAGCCTGATCGGCGGGCTGAGCATGACGGCCGCCGGTCCGGCCACCGCCGCCACCGTGGGCGTGCCCAACATCAGCGGCAACTGGGCCGGCTACGTGGCCACCGGGACCAACATCACCTCTGTCACCGGGTCCTGGACGGTGCCGAACGCCGGGACGGTGCCGCCCGGGGTGAGCGCCACCTGGGTGGGCATCGGCGGATACAAGACCTCCGATCTCATCCAGGCCGGAACCCAGCAGGCCAGCGCGCCCTACAGCTCGGTCTTCGCAGGCGGGGCCTACGGCGCCTGGTACGAACTGCTCCCGGCCAGCCCGGTCTACTTCACCGGCTGCGCGGGAGACCCCACCTGCTCGGTGGCCCCCGGGGACCACATGAGCGTGACCATCACCAACACCGGTGGCAATAGCTGGAACATCGACATGACTGACACCGGCAAGTGGAGCTACACCAACACCACAATCAACTACGTCTCCTCGGAATCCTCGGCCGAGTGGATCCATGAGGCTCCCTCCGCCGCCGGCGCCGTGCCCATCCCGGTGGGCGGTTCGGGCACGGTCACCTTCGACGGGGCCAACAGCACCGTCATCAACGGAGTGACCAAGACCATCGGGGAGTCCAACGCGGTATCGACCGTGGCCCTGCCGGTGGAGACCACCGTCTCAGCCCTGGACTCCGATGAGGACGGTTTCAACGTCTGCACCTACAGCCTGAGCTGTCCGGCTCCGCCCAGCTGACCCGCCCGGCCGGTCGATGTATCCCGGCCCGCCCCCGCCTACGCTCGTGAAGTGGCTGGTCAGTGGTCCTTCGGCAACATCGCCGGTGTCGGCAGCTTGGAGGTCGGCCGGCTGACCCTGGTCGAGGGCGACTCGTTCTGCATCTCGGCCTCCAACGGGGACATCCGACCCGGGACGGTGGCCGGACTGTTCGACAGGGACACCCGCTTCATCTCCCGCTTCGAGCTCATGGTCAACGACCAGTGGGTCGAGCCCCTGTCGGTCCTGCCCTCCACGCCCTTCTCGGGGGGGATCCTGGGCCGGGGCCATCCGGCCGGGGGGGCAGCCGACTCCACCTTGTTGGTGTTCCGCCACCGCTACGTCGGTCGGGGGATGCGGGAGGACATAGTGCTGCGCAACCTGGCCAGCGAGCCGGCGGCGGTCACCCTGAGCCTCCTGGTCGACTGTGACTTCGCTCATATCTTCGAAGTAAAAGAGCAGCGCGTCACCCCTCGAGGCGAGCGGTCGGTGCGGACGACGCCCAAGGGGCTGGTCTATGACTACACCTGGCAGGACGTCCGTCGAGGCGTGTCCATCGATCTCCATGCCGAGAGGGTGATCGCCGCCGAGGGTGTTATAGCCGTCGCCGCCGTGGTGCCGGCCCGGGGCGAGTGGCAGACCTGCCTGCAGGTCACCCCGGCCATGGATGACGGGCCAGTCACGCCCCATTACCGCTGCGGACACGCCCTGGAAACGGCGGTGCCCCTGCGCCGGATGCGCCGGTGGAAGCAGTCGACACCGCGCATCCGCTCGGATCACCAGGGCTTCAACCGGATGATGGCCCGGTCCGAGGAGGACCTCGGCGCCCTGCGCCTGTTCGACCCGGATCATCCCGAGCGGGCCATGGTGGCCGCCGGGGCGCCGTGGTTCATGACCCTGTTCGGGAGGGACTCACTCATCACCTCCTGGATGTCGCTGCTGGCCGACCCGACCCTGGCCGAGGGCACCCTGCGCACGTTGAGCCGGTACCAGGGGAGCGAGGTCGACCCCCTTTCCGAGGAGGAACCCGGTCGCATCCCGCACGAGATGCGGTGGGGGCTGTCCCGGTCCCTGGCCCGGGGCGCGGGCCATCTCTACTACGGCAGCGTCGACGCCACTCCACTGTTCGTCATGCTTCTCGGGGAGCTGCGCCGGTGGGGCCTGGCCGAGGAGGCCGTGCTGGAGTTGCTCCCCCACGCCGATCGGGCCCTGGCCTGGATCACCGACTTCGGGGACCGGGATGGTGACGGCTTTATCGAGTACAAGCGGGCCACTGACGGGGGCCTGATCAATCAGGGCTGGAAGGACTCCTTCGACGGGGTCTCCTTCGCCAGCGGCCGCCTGGCCGAAGCGCCCATCGCCCTCTGTGAAGTCCAGGGTTATGTGTACGCCGCCTACCTGGCCCGGGCCTACTTTGCCGATGAGGCCGGGGACGTGGCCACGGCCCGGCGCTGGGACGAGGCCGCCGCCCGCCTGAAGGCCGCCTTCAACCAGGCGTTCTGGCTGCCGGAGGAGGGATATTTCGCCCTCGGTCTGGACGCCGATAAGGCACCGATCGACTCGATCACCTCCAATGTCGGGCACTGCCTGTGGACCGGGATCATCGATGAGGACAAGGCGGCGGCGGTGGCCGAGCGGCTCATGGCGCCGGACATGTTCAGCGGGTTCGGGGTCAGGACCCTCTCCAGCCAGATGGGGGCGTACAACCCGATCAGCTACCACAACGGCTCGGTCTGGCCCCATGACAGCGCCCTGGTGGCGGCCGGACTCATGCGCTACGGCTTTGCCGAGGAAGCCTCCCGCATCGTCATGGGCCTGGTGGAGGCGGCGGAGGCCTTCGACGGGCGCCTGCCCGAGCTCTTCGCCGGCCTGCCCCGGGACGAGTTCCCCGAGCCGGTTCCCTACCCGTCGGCCTGCAGTCCCCAAGCCTGGGCGGCGGCCAGCGCCTACAGCGTGGTGCGCACCGTGTTGCGGCTGGATCCCTGGATCCCCGGATCGACCTTATGGCTGGCCCCTGAAGTGCCCGAGGCGCTCGGCCGACTGACCGTCTCCAATGTTCCCATGGGTCCCAGCCGCATCGAGGTGAGGGCCGGGCCGGGGGACGCAGCCCAGGTGGAGGGCCTGTCCGCCGGCCTCAACGTGCGACCGGTACCCCGCCAGCCTCAGAGGAGAATCTTCCTGCCAGACCGCGACTAGCCCAAACTACGGCATGGTTGTAGGTGTTGTCCGAGCCGATCTGATCAGGAAGAGGGCTGAGTTATGCGCATCGCTATAGTCGCCCCGCCCTGGGTACCGGTTCCGCCCCCCGCCTACGGAGGGACCGAAACGGTGCTCGACACACTGGCTCGAGGTCTCTCGGCCGCCGGCCACGACGTCATCCTGTGGACCACGGGTGACAGCACCTGCGCCGTCCCGCGTCGCCACGTTCTCGATCGGGCCTTGGGTACGGCGTCGGGGGCTATGGCGTCCGAACTGCGCCACGTGGTGGGTGCCTACGCCGAGATGTCCGACATCGACATAGTCCACGACCACACCCTGGTCGGACCGGTCTACGCCGATCGCCTCCCCTGGCTCCCCGTGGTCACCACCAACCACGGGCCCTTCCAGTCGGATCTGTCCGCCCTGTATCGAGCCACCAGCGACCGGGTCCCGGTCATCGCCATCTCCCACCACCAGGCAGCCGGGGCCCACGGGGTGAGGCTGGCCGGAGTCATCCACCACGGTGTAGACCCGGGAGCCTTCCCGGTCGGTGACGGCTCCGGCGGCTATGCCGTGTTCCTGGGCCGGATGAGCCCGGACAAGGGTGTCGACACCGCCGTTCGGGTGGCCCGCAGGGCAGGCGTGCCCCTGCTCATCGCGGCCAAGATGGCCGAAGCCAAGGAAGAGGCCTATTTCGACCAGATGGTGAGGCCGCTGCTCGGCGGGGACGTGGAGTACCTCGGTGAGTTGGGATCGGCCGCCAAGCTCGACCTCCTGGGGAAGGCCACCTGCCTGATCAACCCCATCGCCTGGCCCGAACCCTTCGGCATGGTGATGATCGAGGCCATGGCCACCGGCACGCCGGTGGTGGCCACGTCCCACGGCGCCGTACCGGAGATCGTGGTCGACGGACTGACGGGCTTCATCCGGGACGACCTTGAGTCACTGGCCGAGGGCGTGGGCCGCATCGGGGAGATCGACCGCGGGGAATGCCGGGCCCGGGTGGAATCGACCTTTTCCGCCGAGCGGATGGTGGACGCCCACCTCGAGGTCTACCGGGCCGTCATCGAAGAGCGCCGGCCGCCGGCCCTGGCCCTCGTCCGCCGCACCGACCAGATCAGCCAGGCCTGATCCAGGCCGAGGAGATCAGCCTGATCAGGCGGTGGAGATCAGCCCGGTCTGATCAGGCCGCCGAACGGGCCCAGATGTCGTTGCAACGCTCGCATACGTCCTCGGGTATGACTCCGACACGCATGAGAAGAGCGAAGGTGCGACAGCCCAGGCAGTAGCCGGCAAAGGCCTCCAGCGAGGCGGCCACGATCAGCAGCCCGAGAACGGCAAAGCCGGCAGTGCGGTAGCCGAGTAGCACCAGCAGGCCGGAGGTGGCACTGAAGGCCAGCCCCATTCCCTGGGCGAAGCGCTTGGGCGGGCCCGGGTAGGGCCGGACGGCCAGGGGCAGACGGGGCACCACCACCCGGGTGACCAGCTGGCCCAGAGGGCTCAGCTTGGGACCAGTCAGGACCCGGGCCAGGAAGCCGTAGGTGAGGGGGATGAGGATCCAAGGCTGGTCGAAGGCGACGGTGGCCACCGCCATCACCACCACTCCGGTGGCGACCAGCCGGGCGGAAACCTCGTTGACCGGATCGGGGAACGAGATGAGGCGGGGTCGTGTCGTGAGAGGGGTGGCCGTCATAGAAGGCGGATATTACCTGATAATCCCGATCAAGTCACTCGGGATTCGGCGGGCAGCTGGAGGAAGGATCGGTGCGACACTGGGGCCATGCTCTTCCTCCTGCTGTCGCTCTTCGTGGCCGGCCTGGTCATCGGCGCCCTGGGCCGCCTGGTCGTGCCCGGGCCCAATCCCATGGGGATCTTCCACACCGCCCTGGTCGGCATCGGCGGCTCATTCCTGGGAGGCCTGGTGGGCCGGTTGATCCTCGGCCTGCGCTACCGCTACTCGTTCGGTCTGGGCCTGGTGCTCTCGGTGGCCTTTGCCGCCGCCATCGTCTACTTCCTCGACCCCCGGCGCCGGGGCCGGAGCCGGCGCCGCATCTTCTAGGGGCCGCTGGTCAGAACCTCAGGCGACCGCCAGGGACTCGGCGTCCAGGGCCGCTTCCTGGGCCAGGTGGGTGTCCAGCTTGCGCTTTATGCGCTGGAGGGCGTTATCGATGGACTTGGTGTGCCGGGCCAGGTGGGCCCCGATCTCCTGGTACGAACGGCCCTCCACGTACAGGGTCAGGACCTCGACCTCCAGGCTGGAGAGCATTTCCGCCATCGACTGGCGCAGGCGGCCCATCCGCTCCGTGGCCACCACCTCATCGGCCGGATCAGCGGCGAAGTGACCGTCGAGCACCTCGTCCCCACTGCGCTCATTACCGTCGTCACCGGTACGGGTGGCCGAGATGGAGATGTACTGGTTGAGGGGCTGGTGCTTCTGGCGGGTGGCGGTCTTGATGGCGGTGATGACCTGGCGGGTGACACATAACTCGGCGAAGGCCCGGAAGGAGGCCTCCCGGTCGGTCCGGTAGTCCCGGGCCGCCTTGAACAGGCCGATGAGGCCCTCCTGCTCCACGTCATCAGCGTCGGCGCCGACCAGGAAGTAGGCCCGAGCCTTGGAACGGGCGAAGCGCCGGTAGCGCTCGATCAGCGCCTCCAGGGCCGAGGTATCCCCGGCCTGGGACAGAGCCACCAACTCCTCGTCGGTCTGGTCAAGGAGTTGGGTTGCGCATTGGAAGGCCATGTCGGGGGGCTCCTGGAGTGGTGTGATGAATGGGGTGGGTGTGACCCGAACTAGTTCCTACGAACTAGTCGGATATAACCACCCCACCACCAAGAGTGTCAATGCCCGGGCGCGCCAAATGACCGGTCTGTCGGAAGAAATATCCCGCACCGGGTGGCCATAAACCACAAATCATCCCAGCTGGACTAGTTACCTGGGGACCCAGCGGCCGTTGGTTACAGGTTTCTACCTCGGCCGGCGCCGTTCCTGCTCGGTTGGGAGGAAAATCCGCGACCACCCACCACTGGCTCTCCGGCCGACGGCGGGGCCGCCGCCCCGCTCAGACTCAGGCCCGGGCCCGGGCCACCTCGAAACAGGCCACGGCGGCGGCGGCGGAGACGTTGAGGGAGGCCACCGAGCCGGCCTGGGGGATGGAGACCAGCAGGTCACAACGGGCCCGGGCCAGGCGGGACAGGCCCTTGCCCTCCGAACCCATGACCAGGGCCACCGGCCGATCGGCCACCTCCAGACCCCACAGGGCCCGGGGGGCGGCGGCATCGAGGCCCACCGACCAGACACCCGCCTTGGCCAGGGTGGCCAGTGCCCCAGGGATGCCCGGAACGGTGGCCACCCGCAGGTGCTCGATGGCTCCGGCCGCCGCCTTGGCCACCGTGGGGGTCACCCGGGCCGAGGAGTGTCGGGGCAGCACCACCCCGGTGGCCCCGGCGCACTCGGCACTGCGCATCACCGCCCCCAGATTGTGCGGATCGGTCACCCCTTCCAGCATGACCAGGAAGGCGGGGCGGCCGGGGAGGCCGGTCAGGACGTCATCAAGGTCGTACTCATGGAGCGGCTCGGCGTGGGCGATGACGCCCTGGTGGGCCTCGGTGCGGGCTTCGGCGTCCAGACGGGCCCGGGCCATCCACTGCACCCGAATCCGCCGGGAGCCGGCCAAGTCCACTATGCGGTCGAGCACGGGGGAGGGATCGCTGCCCTGGGCCACCCACACGTCCCTGACCGCCCGGCTGCGGGCGGCCAGCAGCTCCTCCACCGCCCGGCGGCCCTCCACCTGCTCCCCGCCCAGGCCGGTGGCCGGCGCCGAGCGCCCGGAGGGCCGGCGCTGGCGGGGAAACCCCCCGCTGGGTCGACCTGCGCCGCCGGCCCGCCGACCCCCGTGTCCACCGGCATCCCGCCGGGCCGGACTCACGGGCGCTCCAGCAGCGCCACGGCCCAGCACGCGACCCCTTCGGAGCGGCCCAGGGCGCCCATGCCCTCGGGGCTCTTGGGCTTGACCGTCACCGGGGCGCCCACCGCCGCCGACAGGCGGGCCTGCATGGCCTGCTTATGAGAGGCCAGCCGGGGCGCCTCCAGGACCACCGAGCAGTCCACGTTGGCCACCGACCAGCCGGCGCCGGCCACGTCGGCGGCCACCGCCTCCAACAGAGCGATGGAGTCGGCCCCTTCCCAGGCCGGGTCCGAGGCGGGGAAGCGGGTCCCGAGGTCGTCCAGGCCGGCCGCTCCCAACAAGGCGTCGGCCACAGCGTGGGCCACCACGTCGGCGTCGCTGTGCCCGGCCAGGCCCCGCTCCCCCGGCAGGCGGATCCCACCCAGGACCAGCTCCCGCCCGACCTCAGCGCCGAAGGGGTGGGAGTCGAAGCCGTGGCCGATGCGGAGAGTCATGATTCGCCGGCGCCGGCGGGGTCGCCCGGGCCGGCTGGGTCGCCCGTGCCGGCCTTCACCCCGATCCCCGCCGCCAATAGGGCCTCGGCCACCGCCAAGTCGTGGGGGTGGGTGATCTTGAGGTTGGCCGGGTCCCCGGTCACTACCACCACCCGGCCGCCGGCCGCCTCGACCAGGGCGGCGTCGTCGGTGGCCTCAGGCCCGTCCTGGTGGGCCGAGCGCAGCACCCCGGCCCTGAATGCCTGTGGGGTCTGCACCAGCACCAGTCCGTCCCGCTCGAGGGTCTCGACCACCCGGCCATCCTGGTCGATGCGCTTGACGGTCTCGGACACCGGACAGCCGGGCAGGGCAGCATCGGCCCCAGCGGCCACCGCCGCCACCACCGCCCGGAACAACTCGGCGCCGGCCAGGGGCCGCACGGCGTCGTGCACCACGATCAGGTCCACATCCGGGGGCATGACGGCCAGGCCGGCGCGGACCGAGGCGCAGCGGGTGGCTCCCCCGACGGCCACGGCGTCGGCTCCGACCGGCTCCCTCGGAGCCGGTGCCGCGCCCCCTGGACTGGCGGGCAGGACCAGGACCACCCAGCCGGCCACGCTGCGGGCGGCGGCCACCGAGCGCTCCAACACCGTGAGCCCACCGAGGACGGCAAACTGCTTGGTCCCCCCGAAACGCACCCCGCTGCCCCCTGCCACCACGATGGCTCCGACCGAAGAACCGTCGGGGGCGGCGCCGGGAGCGTCAGTCACTTACTCCGAGGCTACCGCCGTGAAGAGCTCAGTCGGCCGCTACGGCCGCGAAGAGCATGGTCCCGAGGCTGGTCTGCACCTGGCCGGTCACGCGCACGTCGATCTCGCTGCCCACCAGCCCGTCGGCATCGGTGACCACCACCATGGTCCCGTCTTCGAGGAAACCGACCCCCTGGCCCTCGTCCCGTCCGGTCCGGCTGATGGGAACCCGCAGGAGGTCCCCGGAGCTGTGCTCGGGGCGGATGGACTCGGCCAGCTGGCCCGGGTTGAGGCAGCGGACGCCCTGGAGTTCGGCCACCCGCTGGAGGGCCTCGTCCACCGTGAGCAGCCCGACCTTCAGACGCAGGGCGAGAGCCACCAGCTTGGCGTCGACCTCGGTGTGTTCGACCATCTGGTCATCCAGCACGTGCACGGCCGTTCCCATGGAGCGGATGGCCTGGAGGACCTCCAGGCCCCGACGGCCCCGCCGGCGCCGGGAGGGATCCTGGGCGTCGGCTATGGACTGGATCTCCTCCAGCACGAAGCGGGGCACGAGCAGGGGCCCGGGCAGGAAGCCGGCCCGAGCCAGGGCCAGGACGCGCCCGTCGATGGCGGCCGAGGAGTCCACCAGAGCGGCGTCGCCCTCCGGATCGGCGCCGAAGGTCGTGGCCCGGACCAGCGGACGGGTGGAGAGCCCGGCCAGGGCCAGCAGCTCTCCCGAGCGGTGCACGGCCACCCGGGCCCCGGCCGAGGCGGCCAGCCAGGTCAGGAGCGAATAGAGGGGCAGGCCGATGAAGTGGGGAACGACGATGATGATCGGAACCCCAACGACGGCGGCCAGGCCCCCAACGGTCAGGGCGCCCATGGCTCCGGTCAGCAGCTGGGCGGGTGGGGCCCTGAGCAGGCGCTCCTCGGCCCGCCCGAACAAGCTGTGTGCTGCCCGGGCTCCGATGCCCCCGCCGACGTAACCGACACAGGCGCCCAGGGCCGCCCCGATCAGGGGGGCCAGGTTGGAGGCTTCATTGGCCACGCCCACGTGGTGGCCGATGGCATAGCCGAGGGCCGTTAAGAGGATCACGATGAGCAGGCGCGTGACCTCTATGAACATGTGAGGCTTTTCGGCATTTCGGCCGAAAGACTTAAGGCAACGCCTCGTTGAGCTTCGCTTCCGCCTCGGCCTCGGACACGCCGATGGCGAAGGTGAGCTCGGATACGAGGATCTGGCGAGCCCGGGTCAGCATGCGCTTCTCCCCGGCCGAGAGGCCCTTGTCCTTGTCCCGGATGGAGAGGTTCCGCACCACCTCGGCCACCTGGTAGATGTCGCCCGACTTGAGCTTCTCCACATGGTTCTTGTATCGGCGGGACCAGTTGGTCGGCATCCGTGCCTCCTTCTTACGGAGCACGGCAAAGACCTCCTCAACCTCCTCATCGTTGATGACCTCCCGCAGGCCCACCTCATCGGTGTTGTCCGCCGGGACCATGAGGGTGAGGTCGCCATAGGCCAGGCGCAGAACGAGGTACTCCTTCTTCTCACCGAAGGCCTCCTTCTGCTCCCGCCTTTCGATCACGGCTGCGCCGTGATGGGGGTAAACGACCTTGTCACCTACGTCAAAGGACATGAATCTCCCGGGAACAGGACAGCAGGGGGGAAATACAAGGGTACGGTCCACCGGCCGGATTCACAACTTCCCAAGGCCCCGGGCTTCCTGACGGCCCGGCGTTCCCGCGGACCGCTCGCCTACTCTGCCGGCTGTGGACGTAGGGGGCCTGCTGGCGCGCTCGGAGCTGCTGGTGGCACTCGGCCCCGAGGCCCTGGACCAGCTGGCCCGAGCATCCACTGAGCGCGACCTGGCCCGGGGCGAGGTCCTCTTCGACCAGGACGACACCGGCTCGGAGCTGTTCATGGTCCGCAGCGGTCGCATCGCCATGGCCAAGCGCTCGGCCGACGGGCGCTCCTCGATGGTCGCCCTCATGGAGGAAGAGGACCTCTTCGGGGAGATGTCGCTCTTCGACGGTAAGGGGCGTTCCACCGAAGCCCGGGCTCTGGAGCCCTCGGTGGTGGTGGCGGTGCCCTACCCGGCCATCCGGTCGGCCTTGGCCGCCCGGCCCGAGGCCCTCTGGACGGTGGTCTCCCTGCTCGTGGCGCGCCTGCGGGTCACCGATGAGGCCCTGGCCGACTCCATGTTCCTCGACGTCACCGGCCGCACCGCCAAGCGCATCCTCGAGCTGGCGGGCAGCTCCGACAACTTCATCCTGCCCGTGACCCAGGAGGAGCTGGCCGGCATGGTGGGCGCCTCCCGGGAGAGGGTGAACAAGGCCATCGCCACCTTCTGTCGCCTGCGTTGGCTGGAGCAGAACGACCGGCGCTACCGGATCCTGGATCGGACCAAACTGGCCCAACGGGCGGTGTAGATGGCGGCGGGCACCCGGGCGGGCGCTACTGGAGAGAGTCGGTGCCTCCCTTACGACTGGCGGCTCAGCTGTAGCGGTCGAGGATGCTCGATTCGGCCAGGCGGGTCAGGCCCTCCCGGATGGCCTTGGCCCGGCCCGATCCGACTCCTTCGACCTCATCGAGCTCCTCCACCGAGGCCCGCATTATCCGCGGCAGGCCCCCGAAGTGCTCGGTGATCCGCTCGACCACCGCCGCGGGCAGGCGCGGGATGCGCGACAACAGGCGGTAGCCGTGGGGCTGGAGGGCGGCGTCCAGGCCGCCGGCGTCGGTGGGGATGCCGAGGACCCAGGCCACCGTCTTGAGGTCGAGCAGGTCATCGGTGGTGAGGGCGCTCAGCCGGTCGACGGCTTCATCCACGTCGAGATGGGCAGCGGCCCGCAGGTAGTCCCGCACCACCAGGTGCCGGTCGTCCTCCACTCCTCCCATCAGTTCCTCCAGCTGCAGGAGGATGAGCCGCCCGTCGCTGCCGAGTTCGACCACGTACTCGTTGACCTCCTCAGCGATGCGGCGGACCATCTCCGAGCGCTGCAGGAGTACGACCACGTCCCGGACCGTCACCAGATCCTCGACCTCCAGGGCCCCGAGGGCGGAGGACACCACGTCCAGGCGGTTCTTGTAACGCTCCAGGGTCTGGAGGGCCTGGTTGGCCCGGTTGAGCAGGCGGGGGATGGTCTCGAGGGGATGCTTCTGGCCCCCCCGGTAGACGGCTATGAGCGACATGGCCTCGGACACCGAGATGACCGACACGTCGAGGGAACGGGCCACCCGCTCGGCCGTGCGGTGGCGGGTGCCGGTCTCGGAGGTGGGCACCGTCGGGTCAGGGACCAGGTGCACGTTGGCCCGGGCGATGTGGCTGGCGTCCCTGGCCAGGATGATGGCGCCGTCCATCTTGGCCAGCTCCGAAAGTCGCTGGGGACTGAACTCGGCGTCGAGGAGGAAACCGCCCGAGCAGATGGACAACACGTCCGTGTCGTCACCCAGGACGATGAGGGCGCCGGTGTTGGCCTGCAGGATGCGGTCCAGGCCCTCCCGCAGGGCTGTGCCGGGGGCGACGGCCGAGAGGGCCTCGGTCATGGCCGGGCTGCGGGGAGGCACCCTCGCCATCGTACCTACGAGGCGGCCACCCGCTCGATGGCGTCGACCAGGTGGGCGACCCGTTCCAGGACCAGCCCGGGCGGGCCGTCAGTGACCGAGGCCGGGACCACCGCCCGCCGGAAGCCCAGACGATGGGCCTCGGCCAGGCGCCGTGGAGTGTGGACCACCTGCCTGACCTCGCCTCCCAGGCCGACCTCCCCGAAGACCACCGTGTCATCGGCCACCGCCCCGCCCCGATGGGCCGAGGCGATGGAGAGCAGCACGGCCAGGTCGGCGGCCGGCTCGGACACCCGCACCCCTCCGACCACCGACACGTAGACATCCATGCTGGCCAGCTTGAGGTCGGCGCGACGCTCGAGTACGGCGAGGAGCATCGGGATGCGCCCGGCCTCCAGGCCCTGGGCCGAACGTCTGGCCATGGCCGGGTTGCCCGCCTCCATGACCAGGGATTGCACCTCGACCAGCAGGGGCCGGCCGCCCTCCATGGCCGGCAGGACCAGCGACCCAGAGATGCCCGGGCGGCGGTCCCCGAGCAGGTGGGCGCTGGGGTCGGCCACCTCGACCAGGCCGGCGCCGGCCATCTCGAACAGACCCAGCTCACCCGTGGGTCCGAAGCGGTGCTTGACGGCCCGTAGCAGGCGCAGGCCCTGGTGGCGCTCGCCCTCGAAGGTCAAGACGGTGTCGACCACGTGCTCCAACAGGCGGGGCCCGGCTATGGAGCCCTCCTTGGTGACATGGCCGACCATGACCACGGCCGTGCCCACTTCCTTGGCCGTGGCCACCAGTCGCTGGGCGCAGTGGCGAACCTGGGCGACCGATCCCGGAGCGGACTCCAGGGCCGGATCGTGCACGGTCTGGATGGAGTCGATGATGCAGAGGTGGGGCTCCACCTCGGCCATGGCGGCCAGGATGTCGGGCAGGCAGGTCTCCGACGCCACCCACAGGCCGTCCGAGAGGGTACCCAGCCGGCGGGCCCGGGCCTGGACCTGGGCCTTGGACTCCTCCCCACTCACCACCAGGGCCCGCCTTCCGGAGGCAGCCAAGGCCCCCGCCGCCTGTAGCAGCAGGGTTGATTTACCTGTCCCGGGCTCGCCCGCCACCAGGGTCACTGAACCGGGCACCAGCCCGCCGTCGAGCACCCGGTCCAATTCGGCCATCCCGGTCGGTACGGCCAGGGCCGACTGGGCCTCGACTTCGGCCATCCGGACCGGCCGGTCGCCCAGCCCCGGGATCCACCCCGGTGCCGACGCTGGCCCGGCGAAGGGCCGGCGGGGGCCGGCCGACAGGTCGATCTGTTCCACCAGGGCGTTCCAGGCCCCACAGGTCGGACAGCGCCCGGCCCAGCGGGTACTGACCGCGCCGCACTCCTCGCAGCGGTGCACGGTGCGGGCTCGGGCCATGGACGCTGATGCTAAAGGGCCCCTGTAACGGCTCCGCGGATCCCGCCGGGGCGTTCAGGTGGTGTGGACTATGAGCAGGTGGCAGGGGGCGTGGTGGCTCACGGTGTTGGGCACGGAACCCACGACGTGGCGGGCCCCGGTCATCCCTTTGCTGCCCACTACCAACAGGCCGGCGCCTTCCTCCTCGGCCTGGGCCAGGAGGGCTTTGGCCGGATCCCCCTCCCGCCACCGACCGTCTATCGACACCCCCGAGCCGTCGTGCTGGCGAGCGGCCGCCTCGGCCGTGGCCAGAGCCTGGTCCCGGGGGCCGACGGAGAGGATGGTCAGGTCCGACCCGGTGGCCGCGGCTATCTCCACTGCCCTCTTGACGGCTAGCCCGGCTGTCTCCGAGCCGTCCGTGCCCACCACGATTCGCCGGTACACAGGGCGAGAAACTACCGCTCAGGCCACCGAGATGACGGCGGCCTCCCGCAGGGACCGAACCCCGGCGCCGAGACGGGCGGCGGCGGGCCGGGTCCCGCCGGCCGCGCGCAGGGAGGACCGGCCCGCCGACCACGAGTCCAGGACATGGGCGCTGAAGGCCGCTTCCACCGCCGTCAGCCAGCGCGCCCCGGTGACCACGTCCCCGGCCAGGTCGGGCTCGGCCTGGATCAGACCGTCGACCATCTGGTGGAGGGCGACCTGCTCCCGGCCGGCTCCCCAGAACGTCGAGGAGGACCCCGCTCAGGTCCCCGCGCCCCTCGGGCCGGGGCGGACCGTCGGGGGCCGAGCCGGCCCGGGGGAGGGCCATCGGCAACGGCATCGGTGTACGGGTGCTCATGCTTCCTCTCTGGGCTGGCATGACTCCCTTACCCAATAGTGGGGCCGAGCATCTCCCTACAGCGGCTGAGCCTCCTGGACTGCGGCCCCTCGACCATGCGTACGCCCACCCCGGTCTCCGGGCCAGAGCGTCGAACCTGGTCTTCGAGGTCAGGCCGGCTGCCGTGGGGCGCTGAGCCTCAGGTGGGAGAGGAGGTCCGGCGGAGCCGTCGGCGGGTGGTCTGCAGCGCCATCAGGGCGGCCACGCCGGCGGGGGGCAGCGGGTCGTCCCGGGCGACCCAGGCCCTCTCATCGACACCCCTGAGGGAACGCAGCCACTCCCTGGTGGTCAGCTGCCCCGCCTTCTTCTCCAGGCCGTAGGTCCAGATGTCGGAAGGCTCGACCACCCAGCGCCGGCCCTCGACGCCCCTGTCCTCCCGCACGGGGAGGCCGGTCATGTCCCGGTACATGGCCTCGACCACGTCGGTGCCGGCCTCCCCCACGAAGAGACGGAAGGTCGCCCCCATGCGGGGGTTGACGTCGAGCAGCTTGTACTGGCCGTCCCTCCCGTCGTACCGGAAGCCCATGTCGACGATGCCCCGGTACCCGATGCCGCCGAGGAACTCGCAGGCCAGTGCGTGCACGGCCGGGTTCAGCGTGCAGATGCCCAGGGAGGTCGCCCCCGTGGTGGGGGGATGCTGGCGCAGCTTCTGGCCGGTGAAACCGACCAGACACCTGGAACCGGCATCGAAGTAGCCGTCGAACATCCATACCGACTGCGGGTCCCCGGGGATGTACTCCTGGAACATCAGGTTCGGGCGGGCGGGGTCCTCCATCAGGTCGTAAGCGGCCAGGAGCGAGGCCTCGTCCTCGGCTATCAGCACGCTCGTAGCCGCGGGCCGCGTTCGCATCACCTGGGGGTCCATGCTCTTGACCACCACGGGATAGGTGGTCGCGACCGCAAAGCCGGCCGCCTCGTCTCGGCTCTTGGGAAAGGAGACCGACGGAGTGGGGGTCCCGGTCCGGAGGCACATCTCGTAGAGCTGGCCCTTGTCGGCCAACGACCGGGCCAGACCGGCGGGCTGACCGGGGAACCGGAAGCGGGTGGCCAGGACCTCGGCGTGGTCCTCGACGAAGAGCGTGGACATGTCGTCGGTAGCCAACAGCACCGGGCGATCTGCCAGTTCCCCGGCCAGGTCCAGCAGAAGGGACAGCTCGGCGTCTCCGGGGGACTGGCTCATCGGCAACACCACCGTGCGCTTGACGAAGCGGGACAACACCTCTGGGTTCCAACGGCTCTCAGCCGTGGCCACCACCGGCACGCCCATCCGTCCCAGCGTGCGGGCCGCGGCCAGGCGGCCGTGGGCGTAGCGGTCGGCCACCATCTTCAGGATCACGGCGCTCGGCTGGTCGGCCGGTACAGGGGGACTCATCAGCTGTGCACCTCGTAGATCAGCTCGGCCCCGACCAGGCGGACGACACCGGGGATGTCGTTGACGTGGTCGAGCACGAAGTCCAGATCGGCCTGGCGGTCGGTGGAGCGCAGGAACTCGGCACTGCCGCTGGTGGTTATGGCCTCGATGGCCACACCGTCCCATCTCTCGATCAGCTCGGACGTATTGGCGTCAGCCGCCACGAATCCCGCCTGGACCAGGTCACGGGCGATCCAGGCACAGCACAGGGCGTCCTCGTCCCGGAACTCCCCCCGGGCCCCGGCGCCGATGACCGCCACCGGGCCACCTACGTCGGTCAAGGCGCCCACCTGGGCCTGGTGGTTGCGCAGGCAGGCCACGTGGACCTCCTGGCCCGCCGTCGCACCGCAGATGACCCGCGTCCCCGACGTCGAGAGCAATACCAGGGGACGGTGGCGGTCGGAGCGGGCCAGCAGCTCCACCGGACTGTTGTCCATGTCGAACTCGTAAGGGACCTGTCCGCCCAGCTCACCGGCCAGGAGAGAATCCGGGAACTCCTTGGCGCGTCCCAGGGCCTGCTCGAGGGTGGGCACGGGCAGGCAGCGCCAGCCGTCGGCCGCCGCCGTGACGGCCATGGTCGTACTGCGGATGACATCCACAGCCACGATGGTGTAGGGGGGCCCGTAACGGCTGACCGACTCGGGGAAGGCGTCGATCGTCACCGACGCCGGGCCGTGTCGGGGGTCCACCGACCTCATCGGCTCACGCCCCTGCTCCCATCGATAGACAGTACAGTCGCTTACAGCCGGCTGGACAGCTGTCCCACGGCGGCGCACTGGAGCGGCGACGACCGGCCGGGGCCGGGGCTGTTCAGCCCGTGGTGTAGGTCGCGTAGAGGGACATCTGCTCGGAGTCCACCGTCGGTCTCCCGAACGGGTTGGACGGACCGGAGTTGTAGGTGTTGACGTTGTAGTCCCGTGAGCCCGACACGCTGTTCCAGCGGAACCCGGTGACGCCGGCCTTGCCGCTACTCATGAACCCGATCCAGTAGGTGCCCGCCGGCAGGGCCACGGAGCTCGGGAAGACGAGGTCGTACCAGCCGGCGCTCTCCGTGGAGGAGAAGGTGATGGCGTTGCTGACGGCCTTCAAGGCCGCGGGTGCGCCGCCCGAATCGGCGTAGACGACCCCTTCGATGCTCTGGGAACCGGCGGTGGATGTCGGCTGGAGGTATATGGACAGCTTGGTCAGGTTGGCCGACCCGCCCAGCTGAACCTTGTTCACCCGCTTGCGATCGGCGGCCATGGTGTCGGATTTGGACCCCACCGTCGTTGTGCCCAGGGTGGCGGTGGTCGTGGGGGGCGACGTGGTCGTCGTCGAAGTGGTGGTGGACGTGCTGGTGGTGGTCGTCGGCGTGGAGGTGGTGGTCGTCGGCGTGGAGGTGGTGGTCGTCGAACTGGTGGTGGTGGAAGTGCTGGTCGTCGACGTGGTGGAAGTCGTGGTGGTCGTAGTGGTGGTGGTCGTGGAGGAGGAGGCCGTGTAGGTGGCGTAGATCGAGATCTGCTCGGTCTGGATGGTGGCCGGGCCGAAGGGGCTGAGGGGGCCGTTGGCGAAGGTGGCCGGGGCCACCGCGCCGCTGCCGGCGGCCGCCGTGTCATAACGCAGAGCGGTCACGTTGGTCGTGGCTCCGGCCTGGAGGCCGATCCAGTAGGTGCCGGCCTGGAGCGGGACCGGAGCCGAGAACGGCATGTCGTACCAGCCGGAGGTGGCCGAGCTCCCGAAGGTGATGGGATTGGCCGCAGCCAGCAGGGCGCCCGGAGTCCCGGCCGAGTCGGCGTAGAGCACGCCCCGGATGAGCTGCGATCCGCTGGCCGCCCGGGCCAGGTAGATGGTCAGCTTGGAGACCGAGCCCGACTGGCCCAGCCCGAAGCTGTCCACCCGTTCCCAGTCGGCGGTGGACAGGTCACTGGATGCCCCGACGGTGGTCTTGCCGAAGGTTAGACCGCTGGGTGCGGACTGGACGACCATGGTGGGCGGGGAGGCGGCCGTCGTGGAGCCGGCGGAATCGGTGGCGGTGACGAGGACCTGGAGCGTGTAGCCCACGTCCGCCGACCCCGGGGTGTACGAGGACGAAGTGGCGCCGGTGAGGTTCGAGCAGGACGTGGCCGTGCTCGAGCAGCGTCGCCACTGATAGCTGAGGGAGGCGGGAGCCGGGTCCCAGCTGCCGGTGCCGGCCGACAGGGCGCTTCCGGCCTCGGGCCCGGGACCGATGCCCGACGCGGTGACGGCGGGCGGGGTCACGGAGAAGGGCACGGTGGGAGCGGTAACCGTGGCGCAGCCGGGCACGGCCTTGCACACGTCCAGGCGCCCCCCGGTGCGGACCATGCCATTGAGCGAGGAGAGCGGGTCGACGGTCTCGAGGATCCGGGCTTTGACGTTGGCGGGCGTCATGTCCTGCCGGCTCAGGATCAGCGCCGCCGTGCCCGCCACCTGGGCGGACGCCATCGAGGTGCCGCTGATGTAGCCGTAGGTTCCGCCCCGCAACGTGGAGTAGATGTTGTCGCCCGGAGCGGCCAGGTCCACGGTGGTGGCGCCGTAGTTGGACCAACTGGCCAGCTGGTCCGTCTGGGTGGTGGCGGACACACAGATCTCGTTGCTCAGGTCGTAGCCGCAGGGATACCGGCGCACGCCCGGGTTGTCGTTGTTATCCGACGTGTTCCCCGCGGCGGTGACGAACAGAATCCCGTTCTGGCCGAGCAGGGTGATCTCGTCGGACAGGGCCTGGGAGTAGGCCGTCCCGTAGAACACGTCGGAGTCGTTGACGACCCGGATGTTTACCCCGGCCTGCTTGGCCTTGACCAGCCAGTCCAGGCCGGTGATGAGGTCGCTGGTGGTGCCGCTGCCCGAGGAGCTGACCCATTTGACGGGCAGGATAGTCGTGGTCCAGTTGACACCGGTCACCCCGGTGCCGTTGTTACCGACCGCCCCCATGATGCCGGCCACGTGGGTGCCGTGGCCCCCGTACTGGGTGTCGTCGTCCATGGGATCACAGGTGCCGGTGAGCACGTTGTAGCCGTGGGTGCCCGCGGCACAGCCGTTGACCGTCCCGGGGTTGGTCCAGATATTGGCAGCCAGGTCGGGATGCGTGTAGTCGACACCCGTGTCGACCTCCCCGATGACCACCGAGCGGCTACCGGTGGCGACGTTCCAGGCGGCGGTGGCATTCTCGTCGGATCCCGGGTTCCCCTTGATGCCGTTGACCGTCTGGCCCGTGTTCTGGAAGGCCCATTGGAGGGAGAACGACGGGTCGTTCGGCACGGCGGCCAGTTCGCTCTCGAAGTCGGGTTCGGCGTAACGCACGGCCGGGTCGCTGCGCAGGGCGTCCACGACGGACCAGACATGACCTCCGGCCACGCGCAACAGATCGGCCCCGGCCCCGAGACTGCGCAGGCGGTGGGCGCCGACGTCGGTCAAGGCCGCCTGTCGCTGGGCGGCCGTGACGCCGGCCCGGAAGGCCATGAGCACGCTGCCGTCCCGGAAGGGGGCCGTACCGGTCGGCTTGTGGCCCCGGACCAGGTGCGCGTCCGCCGCGCCCGAGGAGCCCAGGAAGAGGGCGGAGGCGGAGTGGGCGGGAAAGACGGCGGCGGCGATGAGCAGGGCCGCCCCCGTGCGCCGGGCCCTGCGTCCCGTGGCCCCACGCCATAAATCCTTGACCATTTGTTTCTCCAGAGCGTGCACCGTGAGTGGTGGACTGACCCGTCAGGGTAACGGCGATCGACCCGAATGACAATAGAAGGGCCGAGATATGGGCCGATGTTGTGAAAGGCCACAGGGTTCCACGGCGCGGGCCGGGGCTACGACGCGGTCACCCTGGCCGCCGGTCGAGGGCCGGGATGCCTCACGGGTTCGTCACTGCTTTCTCTCTGGGCTGGCATGACTCCCTTACCCAATAGTGGGGCCGAGCATCTCCCTACAGAAGCTGGGCCTCCTGGAGCAGCTCGAGGGCCAGGGCGCCATCACCCAGCTGGGCGATGGTCAGAGGGGCCGGCGCCAGGCCGGAGAAGGCGGGTATGGGCTGGGCGGTCTGGACCCCGGCGCCCAGGGGGTACTCGAAGCTCTGGCTCCGGGCGATGACCTCCTGGCCGGCCCGGCTGACCAGGAAGGCGAGGAACTTCTGGGCGGCGGCCTGGTGCCGGCTCGAACGCAGAACGGCGGCCCCGGACACATCCAACACGTAGCCGGGGTCCCCAGCGGTAAGGAACGCCACCGCCGAATGCATAGCCCCCGCTCCCACCTCAGCCCGCTGGCGGTACCAGTAGTAGTTGTTGATGATGCCGATGGCCGCCTGGCCCTTGCTGACGGCGGCGGTCAGGGCCTCGTTGCTCGGATAGACCCGGGCGTCGGCGTTGGCCTTGACCGCCTTCAACCAGGTCAGGGCGGCGCCCTGCCCCCGGGCCACCGCGATGGAGGTCACGATGGGCTGGAAGTCGGTCTCTCCCGGGGCCAGGCCGAGCTTTCCCTTCCACTGCGGCTGGGCCAGGTCCATGACCGAGCGGGGCAGCTGAGCCGGGCCCAACTCGGACGTGTTGTAGACGAGTGCGCTGACCCGGGCGGAGACGCCTACCCAGTCGCCCTGGGGCGAGTCGAAGCGGGCGGGGATGACGGCCAGGGTCGGGGCCGAAGTAGGGGCCAGCAGGTTCCGGCCGGCCAGGAACTGCAGGGCCGGGGAGTTCTCGGTATAGATGACGTCGGCCGGGGACCCGCCGGCCTCCTCCACTATCTGGTTGGCCAGGACGCCCTCGTCCTCGTTTCTGACCTGGACCTGGATGCCGGACTGTTTTTCGAAGGCGTCGACCAGAGCCTGGGTCGTCTGGGGGTGCTGACTGTTGTAGAGGGTGAGGCTGTTGGCCTCCCCGCGGCCGCCGCCCCCGCAGGCGGCCAGGGAACCTCCGGCCAGGGCCAGGCCGAGCAGTAGCCAGGCGTGTCGGCGTGCCCGTCCCATCCCGTAGATCCTCCCGCTCCCGAATTAGTCCTGGTCCGAGCCCATGTCTTAGCCTTGGCTAAGAGCAGTCTTCGTTCCGCCGCCTGTCCCGGTCAAGGCCGGGGCCCGGCCCGAGGTGGTGACCCCTGAGTCTTACCCTCACTGAGTCAGGCATAGCGGCGGGCATGCCGCCGGGCCTGCCTCCGATGGCGGGGGCCAGGCGCCGGCACCCCGGTCACCGGCGCGGGTTGGTGCTGGTGGCCGTGGCGGTGACCGTCCTGGTGTTGGCTCCGCTGGTCTTCCTCATCATCAGGGCGATCGAAGTGGGCTGGTCGGAGCTCTCCTCGCTCCTGTTCCGCCACCTGACCGCCGTCCTGCTCTGGAACACGATCCGCCTGACGGTGGTGGTCAGCGCCCTGTGTGCCGTAATCGGCGTCGGGGCGGCGTGGTGCATCGAGCGCACCGACCTGCCGGCCCGGCGGCTGCTCAGCGCGCTGGTGGTGTTGCCGGTGGCCATCCCCGACTTCGTAGTGAGCTTCGGCTGGGTGTCGGTGGCCCCGGCCATCCACGGCTTCTTGGGGGCGGTCCTGGTGATGACCCTGGCCGTCTATCCCCTGGTGTACCTGCCGGTAGCCGCCTCCCTGCGCAACTCGGACCCGGCCCAGGAGGAGGTGGCCCGCAGCCTTGGGGCCGGACGATGGGAGTCCTTCACCCGGGTGACCCTGCGCCAGGTCCGCCCCGCCCTCCTGGGGGGCTGCCTGCTGGTGGCCCTGGCCATCCTGGCCGAGTACGGGGCCTTCGAGATCCTCCGCTACCAGACCTTCACCACCGAGATCTTCACCGAGTTCCAGCAGGGCTTCAACGCCCCGGCGGCCTCGGCCCTGTCCCTGGTCCTGGTCCTGCTCGGCCTGGCCGTTCTGATCTCGGATGGCTTCGCCCGCGACCGGGGCCGACTGGCCCGGGTGGATCGCCACGCCGCCCGGGCGCCTCGGCCCCGTCACCTGGGCGGGGCGGTGGTGCCGGTGTCGGTCGGCCTGTGGGCCCTGGTCGGTCTGGCCCTGGGGGTCCCCGTGGGGACGCTGCTGTACTGGATGCTGCGGGGTAGCTCCACCACCCTGCCGGCCGCCGCCGGCCTGCTGGGGGCGACCCTGCACACCGCCGGCTACAGCGCTTCGGCGGCGGTCGTCTCCACCGCTATGGCCCTGCCCGTGGCCGTATTGGGCGCCCGCCGTCCCGGTCGGGCCACCGCCGCCCTGGAGCGGGCCAACTTCCTGATCCAGGCCCTCCCCGGTCTGGTCGTCGCCCTGGCCCTGGTCTTCTTCTCCGTGCGCTACGCCGACTTCCTCTACCAGTCGCCAGTGCTGCTGGTCTTCTGTTACTCGGTCCTGTTCTTCCCCCTGGCCCTGGTCTGCGTCCGGGCTTCGGTGGCTCAGGTCCCCCGGGGCCTGGAGGACGTGGCCCGCTCCCTCGGTCAGGGCCGTCTGGCCGTGTGGTGGCGGGTCAGCCTCCCCCTGGTCGCCCCCGGGCTGGCCGCCGGCGCCTGTCTGGTCTTCCTCTCGGCCGTGACCGAACTGACCGCCACCCTGGTCCTCATCCCCACCAACACAGAGACCCTGGCCACCCAGTTCTGGGCCTTCACCGGCAACCTCTCCTACGGCGCCGCCGCCCCGTACGCGGCGGTGATGGTGGCCATAGCCGTCGGTCCGAGCTACGTGCTGGGGCGATGGTTCGACCGCCGGCCGACGGCCACCGTGTTCGGCCCGGTCGGGAGCCGGCCATGAGCCGGGCCCATGGCACGGACTACGGCCGGTCCGACCGCGTCCCTGCCCTGGCCGTGGACGGCCTCTACAAGACCTTCGGACGGGGCTGGGTGCTCGAGGACCTCAGCCTGGAGGTGCCGGTGGGCAGCCTGACCGCCATCCTCGGTCCCTCCGGCAGCGGTAAGACGACCCTGCTGCGGGTGGTGGCCGGCTTCGAGCGGGCCGACCAGGGCGCCGTGGTGCTGTCCGGCCGACCGGTGGACCGGCGCCGGCTCTGGGTATCTCCGGAGGACCGGGGCATCGGCTACGTCCCTCAGGAGGGGGGATTGTTCCCGCACCTGGACGCGGAGGACAACGTCGCCTTCGGGCTGCGCCGCTCCCGGCGCCGCGGCCGGCGCCACCAGGGCTTCGGGGGCCACCACCACATCCACCGCCACGGCGGGCACGGGCGGTCCCTGGTCCGTCAGTACATCGAGATGGTCGGACTGGCCGGCTTCGAGCACCGCTATCCGCATCAGCTGTCCGGCGGTCAGCAACAGCGGGTCGCCCTGGCCCGGGCCCTGGCCGTCGAGCCCGAACTGGTCCTCCTGGACGAGCCCTTCTCCTCCCTGGATGTGAGCCTGCGGGCCAGCGTGCGCGATGACCTGCAGCGGGTGCTGCGGGAGTCGGGCAAGACCGCCGTCCTGGTCACCCACGACCAGGACGAGGCCCTCTCCATCGCCGACCAGGTTGCCATCATCCAGCACGGCCGGATCGGCCAGGTCGGCGCGCCGGCCGAGCTCTATGCCAAACCGGCCGACCCCGAGATCGCCCGCTTCCTGGGCGCCGCCAACCTGGTGACCGGAACCCTGCGCGGCGGTGGAGCGGTCACCGCCCTGGGCACCCTGTCCCTGCGCTCACCTGGCGCCGACCGCCCGGTGGACGGGACGCCGGCCCTGGTCCTCATCCGCCCGGAGCAGATCGAGATCTCCCCCATCGGTCGGCCCACCGGGGCCATTGCCGGCCTGGCCGGCCGGGTCATCCACGCCGAGTTCTACGGACACGACTGCGTGACCGGGGTCCAGCCCACCGAAGAGTGTGGCGTCGACCTCATCACGGTGCGGTCCCAGGGCGGTGAGGCCCCCCGGGTGGGCGAAGAGGTGACCCTGGTGGCCACCGGTTCCACCGTCGCCTGGCCGAAGACCTGAGCTGCTACTCGGTGCTGGTGCCAGCCAGGGCGACGGGCGGGGGCTCGAAGCCCTGGATGGTGCGGAAGACGATCTCCTCGCCCTCGGCGTCGACCACGATGGTCTCCCCGACGGCAAACTCCTTCCAAAGCAACCGCTCCGAGAGCGGATCCTCGACCAGCTGCTGGATGGCCCGGCGCAGCGGCCGTGCCCCCAACGTCGGGTCATAGCCCTTATCAGCCAGCAAGGCCTTGGCCGCCGGGGTGATCTCGAAGCCCAGGCCCTGGCCCTCGAGCTGCTCGCCCACCCGCTTGATAAGCAGGTCGACGATCTGGGTGACCTCTTCCTTGGACAGCTCGTGGAAGGCGATGACCTCATCGATGCGGTTCAGGAACTCGGGCTTGAAGTGGGCCTTCAAGGCCTCGTTGACCTTCTCCTTCATCTTCTCGTAGCTGACCGCCGAGGAGCTCTTGGCAAAGCCCACCGAGGCCTTGCGCAGATCGGCGGTCCCGAGGTTCGAGGTCATGATCAGAACGGTGTTCTTGAAGTCCACCGAGCGGCCCTGGGAGTCGGTGAGCCGGCCGTCCTCCAGGATCTGGAGGAGGGCGTTGAACACGTCGGGGTGGGCCTTTTCGATCTCATCGAAGAGGACCACGCTGAACGGCTTCCGGCGAACCGCCTCGGTCAGCTGTCCGCCCTCTTCGTAACCCACGTAACCGGGGGGCGAACCCACCAGGCGGGAGACGGTGTGCTTCTCCATGTACTCGGACATGTCGAGCTGGATGAGCGAGTCGCGGTCCCCGAAGAGGAACTCGGCCAGGGTCTTGGCCAACTCGCTCTTGCCCACGCCGGTAGGGCCGAGGAAGATGAAAGAACCACTGGGGCGCTTGGGATCCTTGAGCCCGGCCCGGGTGCGGCGGATGGCCCGGGACAGCGCCTTGATGGCGTCCTCCTGGCCGATCACCTTGTGATGCAGCTCCTCTTCCATGCGCAGGAGCTTGGACGTCTCCTCCTCGGTCAGCTTGTAGACCGGGATGCCTGTCCAGTTGGCCAGGACCTCGGCGATGACCTCCTCATCGACCACGTCGAAGAGATCCACACCCTCGGCCCGCCACTCGGACTCCATGGCCGCCTTGCGCTCGAGCTTTTCCTTCTCCTGGTCGGCCAGCTTCTTGGCCGCATCGAAGTTCTGCTTCTCGATGGCCGCCTCCTTCTCATGGCGGATGCGGCTGATGTCCTCCTCCAGCTTCTTGTAGTCCGGAGGGGTGACCATGCGCCGGATGCGCAGGCGGGAGCCGGCCTCATCGATGAGGTCGATGGCCTTGTCCGGAAGGAAGCGGTCGGAGATGTAACGGTCGGCCAGGTTGGCCGCCGCCACCAGGGCCTGGTCGGTGATGGTCACGCCGTGATGGGCCTCGTAGCGGTCCCGCAGGCCCTTCAGGATCTCGATGGTGTGGGCCAGGCTGGGCTCTTCCACCTTGATGGGCTGGAAGCGCCGCTCCAGGGCGGCGTCTTTCTCCAGGTGCTTGCGGTATTCCTCCAGGGTGGTGGCCCCGATGGTCTGCAGCTCGCCCCGGGCAAGCATGGGTTTCAAGATGGAGGCGGCGTCGATGGCCCCCTCGGCGGCGCCGGCGCCGACCAGGGTGTGCAGCTCATCGATGAACAGGATGATGTCGCCCCGGGTGCGGATCTCCTTCAAGACCTTCTTGAGCCGCTCCTCGAAGTCGCCGCGGTAGCGGGAGCCGGCCACCAGGGCGCCGAGGTCGAGGGTGTAGAGCTGCTTGGCCTTGAGCGTCTCGGG
>Ga0307373_10002757_pt1 | contig 31404 bp, 27 predicted proteins | sample OX2MG_FD_202534 | JGI IMG/M metagenome (GOLD analysis project Ga0307373, IMG submission 202534) | Soil microbial communities from Risofladan, Vaasa, Finland - OX-2 | ecosystem: Environmental > Terrestrial > Soil > Coastal area > Acid sulfate soil | place: Finland: Risofladan, Vaasa | collected...
TGCAGTTCGCGAAGCGGGCGACCCTGGTGCTGACCACCGCCGGTTGCAATGTGGGGGACAGGACGCCAAGTCACGTGGTGTACCTTGATGACGCAGGCAACGTGCTCGAGACGCTCGGCGCGACGTTCGATGGGCACGCCGTGGCCACGACCATCGGACATTTCTCATCGTACTCGATCGCATTCTGATGACACCCGCTGTTGGCCCGGTCTCTCAATGTCGATGACGGCATTCAACAAGCGTCCCGGTCTCGAATCCGCACTCGCCGCCGGCGAGGCGGCCGAGGAACGGGGCGACTATGTGCAGGCCGCGGCGGCGTATGCCCAGGTGGCTGGCGAGGCCGACCCCGGGTACGCGGCGGAAGGGTATTTCCGGCTGGGCCGCGTGGACTGGAGGCAGGGGCGATACGATCATGCGCTGACGCTGTACGAGCGGGCGCGGACTGCTGCCCGGGCGGCGGAACGCCGCGATCTGGAGGCGCGCGCTGAAAATGGAATTGGCGCCGTGCACTACGCGCGCGGCGAGTATGCCCAGGCGCGGGCGTCGTACCAGGTGGCCATGGAGCGGACGGACGACCCGGTGCTGATCGGGCGGTTTCTGCTGAACCTGGGCGTGATCGCGAACATCGAGGGCGATCTCGAGAGCGCGCTATGGCACTATCTCCGGGCGCGCTCGCTGTTTCGTGATCACAACGATCGGGCAAGTGAAGCGCTGGCGCTGAAGAACCTGGGCATGATCTACGCCGACCGCGAGGAGTGGGAAGCGGCGGGGGACGCCTACGAGCAGTGCCTCGGGCTGTCCGAGTTGCTCGGCCACCGACCGATGGTCGCCAATGTGCTCCTGAATCAGGCCGAGGTCCTCGTGGCGCGGCAGGAATACGAGAGAGCCGTGCGGAACTGTGAGTTGTCGATATCGATTTCCATCGACATCGGCGACGAGGTGGAGCGTGGGGAGGCGTATCGCTGGCAGGGCTATGCCTACCGCATGGCGGGAAACGCGGAAGCCGCCGAAGCGGCGCTCACCGAAGCGTTACAGGTGGCCCAGCGGTTTCGCGTGAGGTTGCTCGAAGCCGAGGCGTGCCGCGAGCTGTGGGAGCTGAAGCGGGCGACGCGAGCTCCGGACGCCATGCGGTGGCGTGATCAGGCGCTGGCGCTGTTTCGTGACCTGGGCGCGAAACGGGAAGTGGCGACGCTGGAAGGGCAATCCACGCGTCAGTAAGCCCGGCGTTTGCAGCAACGGTGGACGCTAGTTCAGCCCGCCGAGCTTCCAGGTGTTGGCCTGGGCGTTGTACAGATACCAATCGGTGCGTCCGGTACCCTGGGTGAGCCGCACGGCGCGATAGGTGTGCGTGGGGTTGGCGGGGCCGGCGATGTAGAGCTGCAGGTCGGTGGTGGCCGCCCCGTCCCGGTGGAACGTGATGGTGGGCAGCCCGTTCATGGTGCCGAGGTGCGCACCGACCACGGCCGAACTCACCGCGCTGTCGAGACCCGTGGGCGGCACCATGAACACCACGCCGTCGTTGAGCGGGTACGACCGCTTGTGTTCCGTGGACTGGATGGTGCCGTCGTTATTCGCGTCCTCGGCCCAGAGCAGCGCGTTGTGAACCGTATCGATGCTGATCACCACGTCGTACTGTCGAACGAGGGCGGTACGCTGGGCCTGCATCAGCACGCTGCGCACGCCCTGGACGGCGGCATCGGTGCGATACCGGGCGAGATCGAGGCGAGGACCGACCAGCGCGAGAAGCGCACCGATCATGACGAGCACGATCAGGATCTCGATCAGGGTGAACCCGATCGCCCGACGGACCCTGTGCAGGGTGGCAACGGTCATGGCGGTGTACTCGCGAAAGGAGCGGATTCCGATGGACCGTGTGTGGGGCTGGTCCACCAAACCATACGAATCATGGCTCTGGACAGTAACTGAGATGGTGACCCGTGGCATCACGAGGCGGGCAGATTATATCACATTGTGCGGGGTATGGTCGGCCGTGTAATGGTAGGGTTTCCGGTGAAGCGAGCGCGCCGGTGGAGCGAGTCGTGGTCAGCTCCCGCTGGTGATGCCCTTGAACAGCGTCAGGACGTTGAATCCGATCGGGTTCACGTCGTAGAACTTGTTGTTGGTGAAGCGCCCGGTGGTGGGGAAGTACGGCGGTGGGTAGTTGCCGGCGCATTGATCGTAGCCGTAGCGCTTGACATATCCCGATCCGTTTCCGTATCCAACGATGCCGCGGACCAGCTGTATGATCCCGCCGGTGACATACAGACAACCGCGGCCATCCACACTGCCCTGGCAACTGAGGGCATTGGTGGGGCCGGCGGAGGCATTCTGCACCCGGAATGAGCTGTTGAGCGCCATAACGACGCCCTGGAGGTAGAGGTCCTGCGTGTTGTCGAGTGATCGCCAGATCGTGAACCCGCCGGGGTTCACGTTCTGCGGGGTGTTGATGGCGTTGTCGGACACAACGACATCGTTGTCGGCGATGAGCCCCAACACGTCGGCGCAGGTGTTGAACGAAGGGTCGGTGGCGTAGCGGAGGTCGTCGAGAAGGACGAGGTCGCCTCCGTGGGCGTAGACGGTGGTGCGGCCGCGCACCATCCCACTCACCCCCACCGTTCCGTTGAAGTAGACCACTCCCTTGGTGTTCAGGTTGAGGGTACGGGAGAGGGGGAAGAGGTACTTGGCGTCGACTCGCTTGCTGGCGACCGTCACGCTGGGGGTGTTGCTGTAGAGCACCCAGGAGCCGTAGGCGTCGACCGGTGTGAATGTGGTGTCATCGCCGCCCTTCTGGCGGCTCGAGAGCAAGGGATAGAGCGTGGCGGTGCGGGCGACCGCGACGAGGTGCGGATCGCCGCCCAGGTAGCACCGTGCGTTGGTGTGCTGCATGATCGTGGTGATGGTCGCGGAGCTCTCGGCGGCGGCGGCCGAGTAGCTGAGGCCGGCGGACTGCATGAGGGCGCGGAACCAAGTGGTTGGGTGCACCGCAGCCGGGAAGAACTTGAGGTCGGGGGCGCCGGGCACCGCGTGCCAGTCACCGCAGTTGGTGTAGCTGCTGACGTTCGTGACCCCGGGCCATTGCGACTGCAGCCATGCCTGCTGGCCGCCGTTTGCCTTGTAGATGCGGAACAGGCCCTCGTTCTCATCCGTCGAATCTCCGTCGCCGTTGAGGTCCGTGGCCACGAACTCGATCCGCTCCAGGGCCGTGGTCTCGTCGCCGTTGGTCGGGGCGGTGAAGTTGTAGCCGGCCGAGGAAGCATACGTGCTCAATTTGCCGAGTTTGGCCGAGGACGGGAGGGCGACGGTCTTCTGATATTGGAGATATCCCTTGAGGAAGGTGCCGTAGTTTGCGCCGCTCACCGTCTGCGCCGTGGCGACGCTGTCGTGGAAGGTGGCGCCGCCGCTGCCGATGTGGAGGACGTCGTTGGAGAACACGGGACCCCAGAGCTGGTCGCCGTTGTTGAAGTAGAGCGTGCCGTAGGGGCCGGTCTCGGAGTTGGTCCAGTAGCCGTACTTCGCGAAACTCTCCTGAATGACGTCGAGGCGGCGGACGAACGCCACGCCATTGTTGTCCACGGCCTGGGCGACGATGCTGGCGAAGTTGCCGTACTGGCCGGACAGGGAGCCCGACGGGCCCACCCACACGTTGACCGTGACGCCGGGCAGGGTGTCGTAATCGGCGCTGATGATTGGGGCGTTGGTCATCACCTGGCGCACGCCGCTATCCGGGAGGAGGGCGGCGTTCAGGTCGAGACGGCTCAGCGTCATCTGCAAGCCGGACTCGGCGGAGTACTTGATGTCGCGCTGATGCGCCACGGACTTGGCGAGGAGCGTGGCGTTGGACGAGAGGATGATCGCGGCCGTGGCGAGGGCGCCGATCACGAGCGTGAAGATGAGGGCCACGCCCAGCGCGAAGCCGGCGCGGCGGCGGCCGGATGGCAGCCGGAGATTGCGTGGGGTGCCGGCGGGGCTCGGGATGGGCGGGAGTGGCATGTGCGGCGCGAGGTCCTATGGCACGATGACGGTGGGCGTGACGCCGAGCGCGGAGCGGCTCGGTGTACAATCTTGCGCGACCACGCCGTAAATCCAGCGGCTGCCGTGGGTGACCTGGTTGTCGGTGAATGTGTAACTGGACGAGCCGGCGGGGATGCTGGTGAGCGGCTGGGTGAACACCGACAGGCTGTCGGGGCGGCGGTAGATCACGTAGAGGTCGACGTCGTTCTCGCCGCCGCCGTCATCGGCCGAGGCGTTCCAGGTGAGTTTGACCCACGGGGACGCGGCGCCGAGCAGGGACGTGGTGGCCGTGACCGAGACGCCGACCGGCGCCTGGCCGCAGCTGGTCTGGCTGGCGAGGCCGGCGTTGAGCAGGCGGATGGTGGTCTGCAGGGGACGCAGGACATCGCCCGATTTGGGATCGTGATACACGGCCTTGATGGAGACCCGCACGCTGCGAATGCTGTCGAGGACCGCGGAGGAGCCGGTGTCGGCGGCCGATCCCTGCGCGGCGGCGTAGTGGTAGAGCGGGAGCTGGGCACTCGGGACGGCGGCGAGAGTGTCCGGGCCGGTGACGCGGAAGTACTGAAAGACGGTATCGGTGGGGTTGAACTGGATGCCGCGCGCGATGACGCGTGGCGTGGTGCCGTTCACGCGGCGCCAGAGGATGTATTCGTTGGACAGCGCGGTGGTGGAGTCCTTGGCCAGGTAGTACGAGATCGTCTCGGCGCCGCCGATGAGGCCCGTGGCCTGGTAGTACGTACTCTCCGGATAGGTGAACGACGAATTGGGGAGCGTGATCGGGGCGGACTTGCGCATGGCCGAGGTGGCGTTGCTGTCGGCGCTCTGGTCGATGTATACGGCAAAGACGTCGGTGGGGTCTCTGGACACCAGGTCCACGTTGAAGGTGATGGCGGTGTTCGACGCCTGGACGAGCGTGGGCTGGGCGGGCATGGTGCCGATGCCGGCGACGCGCAGATCGCGATCGAGGCTGGTGATGGCGAAGCGGGCATTGGCCTCCGCTTCGAGGCTGCCGGCCTGGCTGGCCAGCAGATCGGAACTGCGGCGGAACGTCTGCACGGTGACAGCCATGATCACCATCATGAGAAGCATGGAGATCAGCAGTTCGATGAGCGTGAAGCCGCGGCGCGCGGGACGCGTGTGCACGATTGGCATGGCCGCTAGAACGCCGCGATGACCGTGGTCTTGCGGATGGTGTCGGTCATCGCCGGGTTGGTCACGATCACGGTGACGATGCGGTAGTCCAAGGTGTCGGACGTTCCGCCGCCGACGTGGCGGATGATGGTCTGGCGCGTGAATCCCGCGTTGCCAAGGCCGGAGATGGCGGTTTCGGTGCCGGCGTACCTGGAATCGAGCGTCGAGTAGGTGGTGGCGCTCTTGATGGTCTCGATGCGATCGGCGGCGAGCTCGTTGGCGGTGCCGAGCAGGTGCGAGAAGGTAGCCGCGTGGGCCATGCGGGAGACGAAGAGGGCGAGCCCGAGCAATGCCATTCCGAGGATGAGCAACGCGATGACGACCTCGATCAGCGTGAACCCATCCCGCGCACGCCAGCGGCGACGGCGCAGCAGCATCACATCCCTCCAGGCATGCAGGCGAATCCCTCGTTCAAACGATCTTGATAGTGGACCATTCTACCACAAATCGGGCCGCCCCGGGCGGGGGCTGGTGGCAGGCAGGCAGGCCTCACCGCGATGGCGTTACATTTCCTCCATGGACCTTGCCAAGCTCTCCACGTCCGTCCAGATGCCTCTCGCTGCATTTTCCTCGCTTCCCGACAGCGCGCGGGTGTGGGTGTTCGCGTGCGACCGGAACCTGACCGGCGAACAAACACGGCCGCTGCTGGCCCAGGTGGACGCCTATCTGGCGCAGTGGAAGGCGCACGGCGCGCCGCTCCGTTGCGCGCGGGAGTGGCAGCACGACCGATTCCTGGCGGTGGGCATCGATCCGACGGTGGAGCAGGCATCGGGGTGCTCCATCGACGATCTGTTCCGACACCTCCGGGAGATTGGCGTCTCGGTGGGCGTCCAGATGTTGTCGGGGGGCCGGGTGTTCTTCCGAGACGCCGACGGGAACACGCAGTCCGCGACCCGCGGTGAATTTTCCGCGATGGCGGCGCGGCGCGATGTGACGGCGGACACGACGATCTTCGACACCAGCCTGATCTCGGCCCGCGACTGGCGGGAGCGGTTCGAGCGACGCGCCGGCGACGCGTGGACGGCGGAGCTGCTGCCGGCTAGCTGAGCCAGCGCTCGAGGTTGTCGCGGACGAAGGCATCGTCGCCGAGCGTGGGGTAGGCGCGCCGGACGCGAGCGATGGCGTGCCGCTGGCCGGGGGAGAGCGTCTCGCGGGGATCGAGGCACCAGACGCCGCGCACCAGGCCCTGCGCGCGGAGCACTTCGTGGATGCCGGGAATGCTGCCGGCGAATCCGTGCGCGGCGTCGAAGATGGCGGCGTTGGCGATCGTCAGGGCCGACCCCATGGCGAGTAGCGACGCGGGGACGACGCGCCGCGCGCGGGCACGTTTGGCGTCGCGCAGCAGGGCAACGGCGTGTTGTGTCCACACCGCCCATTGCCCGAGCAGGCCGCCGTCCATCCACCGCTCGCGCATCGTGCCGCCCACCGCGATGCGGAACGGCGTGACGAGATCGGCCACGATATTGTCATCGTTGCCGGTGTAGAGCGCGACGTCATCGCGTCCCGATTCGACCACGGCGCGCACCACGTCGTGCGTGGCGTACCGGTTGAAGGGCGCCACCTTGACGGCCCACAGGCCCGGCAGTTCGCAGAGTTCTCGCCAGAAGGCGTGCGACAGCACGGGGCCGCCGACGGCGGGTTGCAGGTAGAACCCGAACAGCGGCATGACTTCGGAGACGGCTCGGCAGTGGTGCACGAGCGCGCGGTGGTTGCCGGAATCGAGGCCGGCCAGACTCACGAGGGCGAGGTCGTAGCCCAGGGCGCGGGCGATGGAGGCCTCGGCCACGGCTTGCCGGACGGGACCGCACACGCCGGCGACCAATGCGAACGCGCGGCGCGAGGGCGGGAGCGCGGCGCGCGCTGTTTCTGCGGCCAGCTCGAGTACGGGGCGGAACATGCCGTGGCGGCGGATGGCGAACTGCGTGGTGTGCACGCCGACGGCGATCCCGCCGGCGCCGGCGTCCACATAGTAGCGGGTGAGCGCGCGCTGGTGGCGCTCGTCGAGGGTGCGCCGCGGCGTGAGGGCGAGCGGATGGGCCGGGATCACCTGGCCTTCGCGCAGATGGGCGCGCAGGCCGCTCATCAGAACGCTCCGTCGCGCACGTCGAACCGCGTGGGCTTGCCGAGCAGCGGGCGCCCGGCGCGGACCCAGTCTGCCACCCAGTCGATCATGGTGGCGAGCGGCATCGCCGGCGGCGCGAGCAGGTCCCGCATGCGGACGGTGTCGCTGAGCAGCGCGTCGGGCTGCTCGGCGTCGGCGAATCGCGGGGGACGACCGAGGCGGGCCCCGAGTTGCTCGGCCAGGGCGCGCACGGACAGCGCGTGGTGGCCGGTGACGTTGACCACGAACGCGGGGGAGGCGGCGAACGGCAGCAACTCGAGCGCGGCGCGGTTGGCGTCGCCCTGCCAGATCACGTTCACGAACGTCATGGCCCGCGACACGGGCTCGTCGCGGGAGATGCGGACGGCGAGATCGGTGAGCACGCCGTAGCGGAGGTCGATGGCGTAGTTGAGCCGCATGACGGCGACGCGGGCGCCGAGGCCGGCGGCGTGCTCGAACACGCGTTCGCGGCCGAGGCACGACCAGGCGTACTCGCCGACCGGCGCCGGGGGGTCGGTCTCGCGGGCGCCGGGCCCGTGGATGGACGAGAGCGAATACACGTTGCCCGTGGAGAAGACGACGAAGCGCGAGGCGGCAAACCGCGCGGCGCACACGGCGGGCGCGACGACGTTCATCATCCACGTGCGTGACGGCGCGTCGTGGGTGCCGAACTTCTGGCCGGCCATGAAGATCACGTTGGGCGCGTCGGGGAGGGCGGCCACCGCGTCGCGGTCGAGCAGATCGCACCGGATGGTGTGCATGCCGGCGTCGCGGAGGGTCTGTTCGGCGGCGGTGGACGAGAAGCGCGATACGGCGATCACGCGGCGCGGCCGGGCGCCGTCGGCTTGGCGGGCGGCGGCGAGGGCCATGCGAGCGAGCGTCGGTCCCATCTTGCCTCCCGCGCCGAGCACGACGACGTCGCCCGGGCATGCGGCGAGGGCGGCCACCGTTTCGTCGCGCGGCTCGGCGAGCCGGTCATCCAGCTCGCGTTCATCGCGGGGGCAAGCGGGCGCCGTGGTCACCCGGCGGTGGGGGCCGGCGGCGGCGGCGGGGGTGCGTGCTCGTCGAAGTTGAGCGTCTTGTGGGTGCCGTCGCAGAACGGCTTGCGTCTGGACGCGCCGCAGCGGCAGAGCGTGACCCCGGGTTTGCCCTGGGGGATGTCGATGGGCTTGCCGTCGCCGTCCAGGAGCTGGACGTCGCCGGTGGTGAGGTCGAGGAAGTAGGGACCGTTGTGTCGAACCTTGATGACGAGCGGCATGAGTGTCCTCAGGCGCGGACGAAGTCGGGGCGCCAGTCCTTGACCCGGCGTTTGACGTCGTCTGCAGTGGTGAGCTCACCGGCCAGACAGCGCCGGACGAGGTCGGGGAGTTCGGGGTCGCTCGCGAAGCGCAGACCGACGATCTGGCGCAGGGTGAGATCGCCGATCCGGGGGCGGAGCTCGGGTGGCAGAATGGCCGTGAGACGCAGGCGCATCTCGAGGCCGACCAGGCGATTCTGGACGATGAGGGTGGACGCGCGGGAGGCGAGGAGTCCCGCGGCGAGGGCCATGGCGACGAGGAGCCACCAGGTGTTGGCGATGGAGGGCGCGCCGACGAGCCGGGCCACCGCCACGATCACGTTGATGGCGAGGATAGGAAAGGCGAACAGGTGGTACAGCGGAAAGATGCGTCGATGGTTCGCGTACGCTTGGGGCGTGGCGGACATGCGGGCCTCCGGGGGGCGGGTGAGCTCGGCGGTTACGACGCGTGCGCGAGCGCGCGGCGGGCGTGGGTCTTGAGGTGGGCGACCATGGCCGACAGGCCGACTTCGCGGCCGGCGAGCCCGATCCCGTCCATCATCTGCCGGACGAAATCGGCGGGCACGGCCAGGGTGGTTTCCGGGGGCTGATCGTTGACGGCGGAGAACAGGATAGCGAGAAAGGCGGCAACGGTGGGCGACTGGCGCACGTCCACGTCGGCGTAGAAGTGCATGGTGCCGTTACGGAATTCGGGGAACAGATCGACGCGGGTCTGGCACTCGGGTACGGTGAAATTGCCGCGGTCGAGGTTCCGGAACCGGTCGGGGAGGGGTTCCAGTTTCTTGGAGTAATGCAGCAAAGTCTGCATCTTTTCTTCACGCCCGAGCGCCGCGAACTGGCGGAGCACGCGGGCGACGGATGGCGGCAGGCTCGGCGATGCGTCGTTGTCGGGCATGCCGGAGATAAACCCGGGAGCCGACGGTGCGTCAAGCGCCGGCGGGTGGCGGGACGGCTCTTCTCATATTCTCAACGGACTCCCATGCGCGTCAGTCTTCTCGTTGCGGCGGTGGTGCTCGCCGGGTGCAGTCGGGCCGGCGACGGTTCGGTGGCGGCCACGGGGACGGTGGAAGTGGTGGAAACCGATGTGGCGGCGCTGGTGCCGGCCCGGGTGGTGCGGGTGTGGCCGCATGAGGGAGCCGTGGTGCACGCCGGCGACACGCTGGTGTCGCTCACCCAATCGGTGACGCGGTCGGACATCGCGGGGCGGCAGGCGCGTCTGGCATCGTCCGAGGCGCAGTTGCGCGAACTGATCGCGGGACCGCGGGCGGCAGAGATCCAGCGGGCCGAAGCGGATCTGCGCTCGGCGCAGGCCGAGGCGACGCGCGCGGCGGAGGATCTGGCGCGGCTCACCGGGCTGGCGCAGTCGGGGACGATCAGCAAGCAGCAGTTCGACGCGGCGCGGGCGGCGGCGGCCGGGGCGGCGGGGCGGCGGGACGCGGCGGCGCAGAGTCTGACGCTGTTGCGGGAGGGCGCGCGGCCGGAGCAGATCGCGGCGGCGCGGGGCGAGGTGGCCAACGCGCAGGCGGCGCTGCAGGCGGCGGAGCAGACGGCGAGCGACCTCGTGCTGCTGGCGCCGACGGACGGGCTGGTGATGAGCCGCAACGTGGAACCCGGGGATGTGATCGGGGCGGGCGTATCGGCGATGACGATCGGCGACGTGTCGCGGCCGTACGTGCGGGTGTACGTGGGGGAGAGCGTGGTGCCGCGCCTGCACGTGGGCGACACGCTGAGCGGATTCCTGGACGGGTTTCCGCGGCGCCCGTTCGTGGGGCGGATCGAAGCGATCGCGGACAAAGCGGAATACACGCCGCGCGTGGCGCTCACGAAGGATGAGCGGGCCGATCTGGTGTTCGGGGTGAAGGTGGCGTTCACGGATACGTCGGGGATGCTGAAGGCGGGGCTGCCGATCACGGTGCATTTCGCGGCGCCGCCGGCCGGCGGGAAGTGAGCGGGGCGCCGGTGGGGACGAGCGACGGTCGTTTCGCGATCACGACACAGAAGCTCCGCCGGACCTTCGGGGCGTTGGTGGCGGTGCAGGGATTGGATCTCGAGATCCGGCGCGGCGAAGTGTTCGGCATGCTGGGTCCCAACGGGTCGGGCAAGACGACGACCATCCGCATGTTGTGCGGCCTGCTGGCGCCCACCTCGGGCGGGGCGACGGTGGCGGGGCTGGACGTGGAGCGCGAGCCGGAGCGGGTGCGGCGGGCGATCGGGTACATGTCGCAGCGGTACGGGTTGTATGACGATCTCACCGTGGCGGAGAACCTGCGGTTCTACGCCGAGGTGTACGGGTTGCGCGGTGCCGAGCGCGATGCGCGGATGGGCGAACTGATCGAGGAGTTGGGGCTGTCGGGACGGCTGGACCAGTTTGCCGGTACGTTGAGCGGCGGGTGGAAGCAGCGGCTGGGGCTGGCCTGCGCCACGGCGCACCGGCCGGAGGTGCTGTTCCTGGACGAGCCCACGGCGGGGGTGGATCCGGCGTCGCGGCGGCGGTTCTGGGACCTGATCCACGAGATGGCGGGGCGGGGGACGACCATCCTGGTGACCACGCACTACATGGACGAAGCGTCGCGCTGCGACCGGCTGGCCTTCATGTCGCGGGGGCACCTGATCGCGCTCGGCACGCCGGACGAAGTGACGCGGCAGTTCGGCCGGAAGACCGTGGAGGACGTGTTCATCGAGTTGCAGCTGCGCGACGAAGCGGAGCAGGATGCGGCGGCGGTGGGCGGCGGCGGGGTGCCGGCATGACGCGGTGGGTGGCGCGACTCCTGCCGCGTCCGGCGTCGCCGTTCTGGCCGATGCTGTGGAAGGAGTTCATCCAGATGCGCCGCGACCGGCTGACGCTGGCGATGATGGTGGTGCTGCCGTCGGTGCAGCTGGCGCTGTTCGGCTACGCGATCCGCACCGACGTACGGAACGTGCCGACCGTGGTGCTGGACGAATCGCGGTCGTCGGCGTCGCGGGCGCTGGTGCAGGTGATGGCGAACACGGGCAACTTCCGGATCGTGGGCACGGTGGCGGACCGGGCCGAGCTGCAGCGGCGGATCGAAGCCGGGACGGCGCACGCCGCGGTGATCATTCCGCCGGGCTTCATGAAACACATGAAGCGGCATCAGCCGGCGCAGGCGCAGGTGATCATCGACGCGGCCGATCCGCTGTCGTCGAGCGCGGCGATCTCCGGCGCGCAGTTGGCGGCGGCGGTGACGTCGGCGTCGGGGGTGCCGGGGGGGATGGCGCTCGACGTGCGGGTGCGGCCGTGGTACAACCCCGATCTCAAGAGCTCGACGTTCATCGTGCCGGGGCTGGTGGGGGTGCTGCTCGCGATCACGATGATCCTGATCACAAGCATGGCGATCGTGCGCGAGCGGGAGCGGGGCACGTTGGAGCAGCTGATCGTGACGCCGATCTCCAAGACCAGCCTGATGCTCGGCAAGATCGTGCCGTTCGTGCTCGTGGGCTACGTGCAGATGTCGCTGATCCTGGTGCTCGGCAAGCTGCTGTTCGACATTCCGCTGCGGGGCAGCCTGTCGCTGCTGTACGTGGTGACGGCAGCGTACATCGTGGCCAATCTGGGGCTGGGGCTTCTGGTGTCGACGCTCGTGCGCACGCAGGCCCAGGCGATGCAGTTGAGCTTCTTCTTCATCATGCCGAACATCCTGCTGTCGGGGTTCATGTTTCCCCGCGAGGCGATGCCGGCGCTGGCGCAGTGGATCGGGCTCCTCCTGCCGCTCACGTACTATCTGGAGATCCTGCGGGATATTCTACTCAAGGGCACGGGTTTTGCGGCCATATGGCGCGATGCCGCCGTGCTCACGATGTTCTGTGTGCTGTTGATCACGCTGAGCGTCAAGCGGTTCTCGAAGACGATCGGCTGAACGCGAATCCTCAACCTCACCTCCCATGTCCGACACGACGCGGCACGTGACCTTCTATCGTTGGGACGAGATGCCCCGCGAGACTGTTTCGCCCATGCTGGGCCGGCGCCTGATCACCGGCGACCGCATGATGCTGGCGCACGTGTACCTGAAGGAAGGGTGCATCGTGCCCAAGCACCAGCACGAGAACGAGCAGCTCACCTACATCCTCGAAGGGGCGCTGCGATTCTGGATCGGCGAGGACGAAAAGGAGGAGCTCGTCGTCCGGGCGGGCGAGGTGTTGCACATCCCGTCGATGGTATGGCACAAGGCGGAGGCGCTGGAGGACACGCTCGACGTGGACATCTTCAGCCCGCCGCGCGAGGACTGGCTGAACAAGACCGACGCCTACCTCCGCCGCTGATCATGGATCTCGGACTCAAGCACCGGGTGGCGATCGTCGCGGCGGCAAGCCGCGGCCTGGGCTACGCGGTGGCGCACGAGCTGGCGGCCGAGGGGGCGCGGGTGGTGATCTGCGCGCGGTCGGCCGAACCGCTCGAGGCGGCGCGGCGGGAGCTCGTGAAGGCCACCAACGGCGACGTGCGGGCAATCGCGGCCGACCTGTCGACCACGGCGGGGATCGACGCCGTGGCGGCCGAGGCGGAGCGGGCGTACGGGCCCGTGGACATCCTGGTGAACAACACGGGCGGGCCGCCGTCGGGCCCGTTCGAGCAGCACGACTGGGCGGCATGGCAGGGCGCCGTGGATCTGCTGCTGCGCAGCAGCGTGGAATTGACGCGCCGCGTGCTGCCCGGGATGCGGGCGCGGCAGTGGGGGCGGGTGCTCAACGTGACGTCGATCGCGGTGAAGCAGCCGGTGGACGGGCTGATCCTGTCGAACGCGATCCGCGCCGCGGTGACGGGATTCGCGCGGACGCTGGCCAACGAAGTGGCGCGTGACGGGGTGACGGTGAACAGCATCATGCCGGGCTACACGCGCACCGAGCGCGTGGAGCAACTGGCGCGGGCCACCGCGGCCCGCGACGGCGTGACCGAGGCCGAGGTGCTGGCGCGGTTCGAGTCGCAGATCCCGATGCGGCGGCTGGGGGAGCCGCGCGAGTTCGGCGCGCTCGCGGCGTTCCTGGTGTCGGAGCGCGCGAGCTACATCACCGCGCAGTCGTTCGCGGTGGACGGGGGGTGGATCCGGTCGCTGCTCTGAGCGGTGCGGACGGCGGTGCCGGCGCCGGGAACGGTTTGGCGGGGGGACCGGTATGTTCGGGGAGCGCAGGATGAACCTCGAGGAGCGGTGATGCTGATCAAGAAACCCGACGACGTGCCGTTCTCCGAGATCACGCCGGAGCGCGAGTACCTGAACCGGCGGACGTTCCTGAAGCTGGCCGGGGGCGTGGGGGCGATCGCCGCGGGAAGCGCGCTGGCGCCGCATCTGCTGCGGAGCGCGCTCGTGTCCGGCGCCGGCGCGCAGGAAGACAAGCTCAACAGCTGGGACCAGATCACCTCGTACAACAACTATTACGAGTTCGGCACCGATAAGGCGGATCCCAAGGAGTATTCGCAGCAGTTCAGAACGCACCCCTGGTCGATCGCGGTGTCGGGGCTGTGCAAGAAGCCGGGCACGTACGCATACGAGGATCTGTTCAAGCCGGGCCAACAGGTGGACCGCGTGTACCGGCTGCGGTGCGTGGAAGCGTGGTCGATGGTGATTCCGTGGAACGGCTACGTGCTGGCGGACATCCTGAAGCGGTTCGAGCCGGCGCCGGGCGCGAAGTACGTGAAGTTCACCACGCTGTACGACCCGGCGCAGATGCCGGGGCAGCGGCGGAGCGTGCTCCAGTGGCCGTATGTGGAAGGGCTGCGCATGGACGAAGCGATGCACCCGCTGACGCTGCTCGCGACCGGGCTGTACGGCAAACCGCTGCCCAACCAGGATGGCGCGCCGGTGCGGCTGGTGGTGCCGTGGAAATACGGCTTCAAGGGCATCAAGGCGATCGTGAAGATCGAGTTCGTGGATGCGCAGCCGGCCACGGCGTGGATGCTGGCGGCACCCGACGAATACGGATTCTACGCCAACGTGAATCCCACGGTGGACCATCCGCGGTGGACGCAGGCGGTGGAGCGGCGGATCGGCGAGTTCCGCCGCCGTCCGACACTGATGTTCAACGGATACGGCGACCAGGTGGCGTCGCTGTACGCGGGCATGGATCTGAGGAAGAACTTCTGACGCTCTCGCAGGCGCTGGGGCGCCAGCGCTGGCTGAAACCGGTGGTGTTCGCGGCGTGTCTGATTCCCGCCGGCGATCTCGCGTGGCGGGCGCTTCGTCCCGACGGTCTGGGGGTGAATCCGATCGAAGAGGCGGAGATCTTCACCGGGCTCTGGACGCTGCGCTTTCTGGCCATCACGCTCGGCGTGACGCCGGCGCGCCGGCTGCTCCATCTGGGCTTCCTGGCCAGGTACCGGCGGATGTTCGGGCTGTTCACGTTCTTCTACGCGTGCGTGCACCTCTCGATGTGGGTGGGGGTGGACTGGTTCTTCGCGTGGGGGCTGATGGGCGGGGAGATCGTGAAGCACCGATACATCCTGGTGGGGATGGCGAGTTTCGTGCTGCTCGTGCCGCTCGCCCTCACGTCCACCAACGGGTGGGTGCGCCGGTTGGGGGGCCAGCGGTGGGCGCGCTTGCACCAACTGATCTACGCAATCGCGATCGGGGGGACGGTCCACTACCTTTGGGCCGTGAAGAAGGACACGCTGTTCCCGCTCGTGTACCTGGCCGTATTCATCGCGCTGCTCGCCTATCGCGTGATCGCGCGCTGGGGTCCGCGACGGGCCTCCCCGACCAAGGCTGCCCCGAGTGTCGCGAACGCCGCCGGTTCCCAGCGCAGCGAATAGCCCGTACGAGTGCTTCGCCATCGCGGCGCCGGGCCTCGAGCCTCTGGTGGCGGGGGAGCTGACGGCACTGGGGGAAGCGCCGCGCCCGGAGGCGGGCGGGGTCGCGTGGACGGGGGACGCCGCGTCGCTGTGCCGCGCCAACCTGTGGCTCCGTTCGGCCAGCCGCGTCGTGGTGCGCGCGGCGGAATTCCGGGCGCGCACGTTCTACGAACTGGAGCGCCACGCGCGACGCATTCCGTGGGAGCGGTTCGTGGCGCCGGGCGGCGCGGTGCGGTTCCGGGTGACGTGCCGCAAGTCGCGGCTCTATCACTCCGACGCGGTGGCGCAGCGGATGGCGGCGGCGATCGAGCACCGGATGGGGGCCGCCAGTGCGTTCACGGCGCGCGAGGAGACGGCCGACGACGAGACGGCGGACAGCGGACGCGAGCAGATGTTCGTGGTGCGGCTGTCGCACGACGTGTGCACGGTGAGCGCCGACAGTTCGGGGGCGCTGCTCCATCTGCGGGGCTATCGGCAGGCGGTGGCCAAGGCGCCGCTGCGCGAGACGCTGGCCGCGGCGCTGCTTCTCGCCGCCGACTGGCGGGGCGAATCGCCGCTCGTGGACCCGCTGTGCGGGGCGGGGACGATTCCGATCGAGGCGGCGCTGATCGCCCGGCGGATGGCGCCGGGGCTCAACCGGCAGTTCGCGTGCGTGGACTGGCCGGGTTTTCCGCGCGCCGCGTTGGCGCGGGCGGTCGCGGAGGCGCGCGGGCAGGAGTTGGCGCGCAGTCCCGTGTCGATCCAGGGATCCGATCGCGACGCGGGGGCGATCGACGCGGCGCGCGCCAATGCCGAGCGGGCCGGGGTGTCGCAGGACGTCGTGTTCTCGGTGCGGGCCCTCTCGGCCATCGAGCCGCCGGCGGGGCCGGGGCTCGTGGCGGCGAACCCGCCGTACGGCGTGCGGGTGGGCGAGCGCCACGAGATTCGCAATCTGTACGCGCAGCTGGGCCACGTGCTAAAGCGGCAGTGTGCGGGGTGGCGGCTGGCGCTGTTCTCGCCCGACGCGAAGCTCACGGCCCAACTCGGATTCGCGATGCAGACCGTACTGGCCACGAGCAACGGCGGTATTCCGGTGCACGTGGAGGTGGGGGCGGTGCCGGCGTCGGACGAACCGGCGAGGATCTACTTCTGACCGCCGAGCGGCGGGCGCCGGACGGCGGGAGCGTGGTGTCGGTCAACGTCTCCGACGGCGGCGTGCCCAAGCGTGCGGTGGAGCGGGCGCTGGTGTCGGTGGATGGCATGGCAGGGGACCGGCAGCGCGATCTCGACCATCATGGCGGTCACGAGCGGGCGCTCTGCATCTACTCGGCCGATCTCATCGACGCGCTGCGCGCCGAAGGACACGCGATCGTGGTGGGCGCGGCGGGGGAGAACCTCACCGTGCGCGGCGTGCCCTGGGCGGGGATGACGCCGGGCGCTCGCTTCCGGGCCGGCACGGTGGAAGCGGAGGTCACGAGCTACGCCAATCCGTGCGGCAATCTGCGGGCCTGGTTTGCCGGCGGGGACATCGCGCGGGTGTCGCAGAAGCGGCACCCCGGGTGGAGCCGGGTGTACGCGCGGGTGCTGCAGGGCGGGATGATCGCGGTGGGCGACCCGTTCGTGCTTCTGGCGCCGTAGCGCCTCGGGGGGGGCCGGCACGCGTTGGTGGCGCGCGCCGCGATTCGGTATGTCGGGGCTCCGGGCCAGGCGGTATCTTGACGCACGCCCATGCGGAACTCGTTCAGAGACATCTGGAATGCGGTGCGCGCGCTCGTCAGGCTGCGCCCATTCATCCCGTTGACGCCGTGGTCTTCCGCCATCCTCGTGTTCACGATGGGGCTGACGACGGTGATGGAAGTCACCGCGGTGGGACTGCTGGCGCAACTGCTCAACCTCGTGCTGGGCACGGGCACGGGTGGATCGCGGGTGGTGACGCTGGCGCTCCGGCTGGCGCCCGGGGCGCCGACGGTGACGCTGTCGATGATCTTCGCCGCCGCCGTGGTGCTGGCGATTGCGCTCAAGAACGCGTCGTCGTACGCCAACACCACCCTCCTGGCGCGCATCGAGCGGACCGCCACGGAGAACGTCCGGGGCGTGCTGTTCGCGCGTCTGCAGGAGGCGCCGCTCGAAGTATTCGAACAGCATTCGTCGGCGGCCCTCTCGACGCTGTTCGTGGAGGAGACGCGCCGCGCGATCGACTGCCTGACGGTCGTGATGGGACTGGCGCAGACCGTGGGGACGGCGGCGCTGTTCTTCGTCGGACTGGTGTGGATCTCGCCATTCCTGGCCGGCGCGACGCTGATCGCCGGCGCGGCCGTGGGGCTCCTGGTGTCGGGGCTGTACCGGCACTTCGCGCGTCTGGGCGGAGAGCTGACGGCGGCGAACCTGGGACTGGCCCGCGGGGCGTCGGAGGCGTTCAACGGCGTGCGCGTGGTGCGGGTGACGAATGCGCAGGACGTCATGCGCGACCGGTTCGGCGGGGTCAGCGGCGTGCAGGCGGCCACCGAGGAGCGTTTCCGGCGCGCGACGGCGCTGTTGCTGCCCGTGGTGGAGACGGGGTCGATCGTGGTGGCGATGGCCCTGCTCATCGGCGCCTTCGCGTTGCTGGTGACTCCGGGCCATATGTCGCAGGCCAAGCTGACGGCATTCGGGCTCATCCTGCTGCGGCTGGTGCCGTTGGTGAATCGGTTCTTCGGAACGCAGGCGCAGCTGCTGTATCTCTCTGGCAGCACGCGGGAGATCGCGCGCTGGCTCGACACGCCGAGATTCCCGGCGCGCGCGTTCGGCGCGCAGCGCTTCGAGGCCATCCGTGAGGGCCTGTCCGTGCGCGACCTATCGTATCGGTACCGTCCGGACCATGGGGCATTGGAGGGCGTGTCGTTCGACATGCCGTCGGGGGCGACGGTGGCTCTGGTGGGACGGTCGGGCAGCGGCAAGACCACGCTCGCGACGCTCCTGATGCGTCTCCGGGAGCCGAGTGGAGGGAGCGTGTACGTGGACGGCGTGGACTACTGGACGTTCTCGGCGGAGAGTTGGCACACGCACGTTGCGCTGGTGGAGCAGGAGCCGTTCCTGTTCAACGACACGCTCGGCGCCAACGTGGCGTTCGGATGGCCGCAGGCGACCACGGAGGACATCGAGTTCGCGCTGCACGTGGCGCATCTGGACGATTTCCTGGAGTCGCTCCCCGACCGGTTGGACACCGCGATCGGGGAGCGCGGCGTGATGTTGTCGGGCGGCCAGCGGCAACGGTTGTCGATCGCGCGCGCGATCGTGCGCAATCCGCGGTTCCTGATCCTGGATGAGGCGACGTCGAATCTGGACACGGTATCGGAAGAGCTCGTGCGGGCGGCGCTCGTGGCAGCGACGCGGGGGCGCACGACGCTCGTGATCGCGCACCGGCTGTCGACCGTGCGCCGCGCCGATCGCATCGTGGTGCTGGATGGCGGCCGCGTGGCCGAGATCGGGACGTGGGACGAGTTGGCGGCGGCGAACGGGGCGTTCGCGGAATTGCTGCGGAGCGGATTCGGGGGCGGCGGCGAGGGCTCCGAGGCGCTCGCGCTCTCTCCGTAACGCGGGCCCGGCAGGGTTTCGCCGGGGTGCGCTTGACTGGCGGATCACGTTCCGGGCAGTCTTCAGCCGTGAACAGCTTCGGTGATTTCCTGGACACGCCTCCCGGCGCCGCGGACTTCGGTCTGGGACCGGCGGACGACGCGGTGGACGCGCAGGCGGCGATGGACGCGCTGGGCGACGGTGTGGCGGTGGTGGACGCCGAGTGGCGGCTGCGCTACATGAACGCGTCGTGGGAGCGCATTCTCGGCGTGCAACGCGCCGCGGGGCTCGGCCAGGACTTCTGGGCCCTGTATCCGGGGTTCACCGTGGAGCCCGGCGCGGCGATGATCCGGACGTCGCTCGCCGACGGGGCCACGCGGCGGTTCGACCTCGAGACCGACGTGGGCGGCGAATTGCGGGCCTACGGGGTGCGCGTCGCTCGCGACCGGACCGGCTGCCTGGTGATTGCCGTGTCGCGCGCCTTCGCCATGCTGCGGAGCGCGCGGGACAAGGCGCTCGAGGAGCGCAACGAGGAAAACGAGTCGTTGCGCGGGTTGGCGCGGCAGATGTCCGAAGTGGCCGATTCCGACGCGCTGCTGTCGCTGCTGTGCGACGCGGCGGCCATCCAGTGCCACGGCCACGGCGCGGCGGTGTTGCGCACCACGGAGACCGAGGCCGAGATCGTGTCGGCGGTGGGCATCGCCACGCAGGTGACCGGGCTCAGGTTCTCGCTCGCCGGTTCGCTGGCGCAGGAAGCGATCAACTCACGCGAAGTGGCGATGGTGGAGGACTTCGGCCAGTCCGACCGGCCGCGGGCCAGGCTGCTCTCTCGCGCCGACGTGGGCCCGATGCTCATGGCGCCGCTGATCGCGCACGATCGAGTGCTCGGGACGCTGGCCGTGATGCGCGACGTGCGGTCGGTGCCGTTCACGACGCGCGAGGCGCAGCGGCTGCGGGTGATCGCGGATCACGCGGCGCTGGCGCTGTGGAAGCAGCAGCTGTACGAGCAGGCGCAGGCCGGCGACGCCGCCAAGGGGCGGTTCCTGACCACGATCTCGCACGAACTGCGCACGCCGCTCACGGCCCTCACCGGCTACGAGGAACTCCTGTCGGATCAGGTGATGGGACCGCTCTCCGACACGCAGTTGGACGTGCTCGCGCGGATGCGGGCGGTGACGGAGCATCTGGCGTCGATGATCGAGGAAGTGCTGGCGTACGCGAGTCTGGAGGCTGGTGGAGAGGTGGTGCGGCCCACGGATTTCCTGGCCGGCGACCTGATCGTGGCGGCGGCGGCCGTGACGGAGCCGCTGGCGCGCCGCAAGCAGATCACGGTGGCCTGCGAGTCGTCGGTGGAGCCCATCCGCATGACGAGCGACGTGGACAAGGCGCGCCAGGTGCTGGTGAACCTCACCGGGAACGCGGTGAAGTTCACCGACCAGGGGGAGGTGCGGCTCTCCGTGCGGCGGGACGCCGACGAGGTGCGGTTCAGCGTGCAGGACACCGGCATCGGGATCTCGGCCGACGACCTCAACCGTCTGTTCCAGCCGTTCGCGCAGCTCGAGACCGGGCTCACCCGCCGCTTCGGAGGCACGGGCCTGGGACTCTATATCTCGCGCCGGCTGGCCGGCCTGCTGGGCGGGCGGATCGACGTCGAATCCACGCCCGGGGTGGGCTCGACGTTCACGCTGGTGCTGCCCCGTGAAGCTCCCGCCTGGCCCGCCTGATCTCCTCACGTCGGAGTTCCGGGGCTGATTAGATTTTCGGGCATGAGCGGGCTTCCCATTTCCAGCGTATTCAACGACGGCTACATCGCCGAAGCCTATGAGGCGTACCGGCGCGACCCGGCGTTGGTGGATGAGTCGTGGCGCCAGTATTTCCGGTTCGCGGAATCGCTGAGCGGCATCGCGCCCGCGGCGGGTGGGGCGGCCGGGGGCCAGGACGCCGAACTTCTCCACAAGGCCGCCGGCGCGGGCGCCCTCGTGGCCGCCATCCGCCGGTACGGCCACTACGCCGTCCCGATCGATCCTCTGGGCACGCCGCCGCACGGCGCGGCCGAGCTGACGCCGGAGTATCACGGGATCACCGAGGCGGACCTGCGGGACGTGCCGGGTTCGGCGCTGGGCGAGAGCGAAGGTACGGCGGCCGAGGCGGTGGCGAAGCGGCGTGCCTGGTACTGCGGGGGCCTGGCGTACGAGTTCGTGCACGTGAGCGACGAGCACGAGCGGCTGTGGATTCGCCAGCAGATCGAACGCGGCACGTTCACGACACCGCTCACGGCCGAGGAGAAGAAGGCGCTGCTGGGCCGGCTCACCGAGGTGGACGGGTTCGAGCGCTTCCTCGGCCTGGCGTTCGTGAACGCGAAGCGGTTCTCGATCGAGGGCGTGGACGCGCTGGTTCCGATGATCGACGAAGCGATCGCGTGCGGGGCGGGGAGCGGCGCGCGCACCGTGGTGCTCGGCCTGGCGCATCGCGGCCGGCTGAACGTGCTGCGGCACGTGATGGGCAAGCCGGCGCGGGATCTATTCGCCGAATTCGCCGGGGAGCGGGTGTCGCCCGACCCCAACCGATCGGGCGACGTGAAATACCACCTGGGCTACCGGTCGGAGCGCGAGTTCGGCGGCGCGACGGTGGCCCTGGAGCTGGTGCCGAATCCCAGCCATCTGGAGCTGGTGAATCCGGTGATGGTGGGCGTGGCGCGGGCGCTGCAGCGCGGGGCCAGCAACCGGAGCGAGCGCGACGAGCGCTCGGTGCTGCCGATCTGCGTGCACGGCGACGCCGCATTCCCCGGCGAAGGCGTGGTGGCGGAAACCTTCAACCTCGCCCTGCTGGACGGCTACCGGGTGGGGGGCACGCTGCACATCATCACCAACAATCAGGTGGGCTTCACCACCGATCCGATCGACGCGCGGTCCACGCATTACGCGAGCGATCTGGCCAAGGGCTTTGAAGTGCCGATCGTGCACGTGAACGCCGACGACATCGAAGCGTGCATCCAGGCGATTCGCCTGGCGATGATGTACCGCGACCGGTTCCACAAGGACTTCCTGATCGACCTCGTGGGCTACCGCCGGCACGGCCACAATGAAGCGGACCAGCCGGCGTTCACGCAGCCGCGGATGTACGAGATCATCAAGACGCACCCCACGGCGCGCGAGGTGTGGGGCGCGCGCCTGGTGCGCGAGCGCGTGGTGAGCGAGTCCGACGTGGTGGCGATGGACAAGGCGCTGGCCGACGGGCTGGGCGAGATCTTCAAGGACGTGAAGGCAAAGAAGGAAGCGACGATGGCGTCGGTGGCCGAGTCGCACCCGCCGCGGCTGGAGGATCCGGACACGGCGGTGAAGACCGAGCACCTGGCGGGGCTGAACGAGGAGATGCTCTCGTGGCCGGCGTCGTTCAAGCTGCACCCGACGTTGCAGCGCACGCTGGCGCGGCGTCGCGACGGCCTGCACGCGGGCGGCATCGACTGGGGGCACGCCGAGGCGCTCGCGTTCGCCTCGCTGCTCGTGGCCGGCACCGGCGTGCGGCTCACCGGACAGGACGCCGAACGCGGCACGTTCTCGCACCGGCAGGCGGTGTTGCACGACGTGGAGACCGGCGAGACGTATACGCCGCTCGCCCATCTGTCCCAGGGCAAGGCGCCGTTCGAGATCCACAACAGCCCGCTGTCGGAGATGGCGGTGATGGGTTTCGAGTACGGATTCAGCGTCGTGGCGCCTGCGGATCTCACGCTCTGGGAAGCGCAGTACGGCGACTTCGCCAACGTGGCCCAGCCGATCGTGGACCAGTTCCTGTCGGCGGGCCACTCCAAATGGGGGCAGGACTCGGGGCTGATCCTGTTGCTGCCGCACGGCTACGAGGGGCAGGGACCGGAGCACTCGAGCGCGCGGCTGGAGCGGTATCTGCAACTCACGGCCGAAGAGAATCTGTCGGTGGCGTATCCGTCCACGCCGGCGCAGTACTTCCACATCCTGCGGCGGCAGGCGGCGCGCCGGGTGCGGCGTCCGCTGGTGTTGATGCAGCCCAAGTCGCTGCTGCGCCTGGCGGCGGCGCTGTCGACGCTCGAGGAGTTGGGGGCCGCGCGGTTCCTCCCCGTGCTCGATGACCCGGCCGCGGCGGCGCACCGCGCCGGCGTGCGGCGCGTGGTGTTCTGCACCGGCAAGATCTACTATGACATGCTCGACGCCCGCGCGAAGGCGGGTGGGGAGCCTGGCGTGGCGCTGGTACGCGTGGAAGAATTGGCTCCGTGGCCGCACGATGCCATCGGGGCCGTGGTGGATGCGTATCCGAACGTGGAGGACGTGGTGTGGGCGCAGGAAGAGCCGCGCAACATGGGCGCGTGGACCTACGTGTCGCCGCGCCTGCGGGCGTCCACGGGGACGCAGCTCCCGGTGCGGTACGTGGGGCGTCCGGAACGCGCGAGTCCCGCCGAGGGTTATCCGTCCATGCACGCGGAGGAGCAGGCCCGCATCGTGAGCGACGCGCTCACCCTGGCGCCGGCCGGCACGCCGCGTCGCAAGGCCGCGAAGGTCTAGCCGTAGGGGGCGCGCCGTCGGCGCGCGTTCCGAGTGACAATTCCACAAACCGGTGAGCGTCGCGTGCGAACTCGGTCCCTTGTTCTCGTCGCAGCACTCGTTCTCGCGCCGCGGATCCTGATCGGTCAGGAGCGCGGCGCCGCCGCGTTGGGCGAGGCCGTGGGCGGCCTGGGCGTCTCGGTGCGCGTCCTCATGATCGGGGCGCATCCCGACGACGAGGATACGCAGTTGATCACCTACCTTGCCAAGGGGCGCCACATCGAGACGGCGTACCTGTCGCTCACGCGGGGCGACGGCGGGCAGAATCTGATCGGTAACGAACTGGGGCCGCTGCTGGGCATGATCCGCACGCAGGAACTGCTCGCGGCGCGGCGCATCGACGGCGGCCGCCAGTACTTCACGCGGGCGTACGACTTCGGGTTCTCGAAGACGGCCGCCGAAACGTTCAAACACTGGCCCAGCGATTCGATCCTCCGCGACATGATCAGCGTGATCCGGGCGTACCGCCCGCAGGTGGTCATCTCGGTATGGTCGGGCACGCCGCGCGACGGGCACGGCCACCACCAGGTGTCGGGCATCCTGTCGCGCGAGGCGTTCGACCTCGCGGGCGACACGGTGCGCTATCCGCGCTCGGCCACCAATGGCATGGGGGCGTGGACGCCGACGGTGTTCTACCGGTCGGCGCGGGTGTTCGGCCGCGGCGCAGATCAGCCGATGCCCGGCACGCTGCCGATCGACGTCGGGGCGTACGACGTGCTCGAGGGCCGCACCTACGCCGCGATCGCCGCCGAGAGTCGGTCGCAGCATCGCTCGCAGGGGCAGGGGAATCTGGCGCCGCTGGAGCCGCGGCTGGATCACGTGCGGCTGGAGGTGGCGCTGCCGCCGGCGTCGAGCCGCGACACGACGTCGTTGTTCGCGGGGATGGACACGAGCTTCGCGCGATTCGCGGCGCTCCCGCTGCCGCCCGCGGCTCGCGCCGCCGTGGATTCGCTGGACGGCGCGGGCGTCGAGATCGCGCGCCATCTGCACCTGATCGACCCGTCGAGCGCGGTGGCGCCGATCGCCCACTACCTCGATCTGGCGCAGCGGGCCGCGGCCGGCGCGCGCGGGTGCGCGGCGGCGGGGATGCCGGTGCCGGTGTGCGCTGGCGCCATGGGCGACTTCGCGACGACGATGGACGAGCAGGTGCGGCGCGCCAAGCGGGCGCTGCTGCTCGCGGCGGGCGTGCAGCTGCTCGCCACGTCGCCAAGGGAAGTGATCGCGATCGGCGACCGCGCGCCGATCACGATCAGCGTCGTGAACCACGGGCGCGCGCCGGTGGCGTACCTGGGGCGCGACAGCAGCGGCACGTACGTGGGGCCGGCCCCGCAGGCGGTGGCACCCGAAGCGCTGTGGGAGCAGACCTACGACCAGACGATGGCCGGCGAGCCGACGATGCCGTGGTGGCTGCGATATCCGCTGGCCGGCGACATGTTCAGCCTGCGCCCGCCGGGCGACCTCCGCGGCACCCCGGTGCCGCAACTGCTCGAAGGCGAGGACCGCGTGCGGAGTTCCGGCGTACGGGTGGGCCTCGAGATCGCGGGCGTGCACTTCACGTACGAGATCTCACCCATCGTGCGCCGGTTCGCCGATCCGGCGCGTGGCGAGGTGGAGCGGCCGATCGCGCTCGCCCCGGCGATCACGGTGCTGTTCGACCGCGAGGTGGAATACGCGCGCGCCAACACCGCGCTCGACCGCCGCGAGCACCTGGTCGTGCGGTCGGACGCGTCGCATGAACGGCGCGTGACGGTCACGCTGGCGCTGCCGGCCGGCCTCACCGCCGACAGCGCCACCCGCACGTTGACGCTGGCGCCGGGTGAGGACGCCAACCTCTACTTCCGCCTGCGCGGCACGCTCCGGCCCGGCGCGCACGCGATCTCGGCGTCGGCCGCGAGCGACGGCCAGACGTTCACGTTGGGGTACGTGCCCGTGGAGTACGAGCACATCCAGCCGCAGCGCTACTACCGGCAGGCGGCGGTGGAGCTGCAGGCCGTGGACGTGAACTACGCGCGCGGGATGGCGATCGCGTACATCCCCGGGGTGGGCGACAACGTGGAGCCGATGCTCGACCAGCTCGGACTGCGCGTGACCACGGTGGCGCCCGACGCGCTGCCGGAGACCGATCTCTCGAAATTCGCCGCGGTGGTGGTGGGCGCGCGGGCGTTCGACGCGAGCGACGCCCTGCGGGCGAACAACGGCCGGCTGCTGAAGTACGCGCGGAACGGCGGCACGCTGGTGGAGCAGTACGAACAGGTGGTGCGACCGGGGCAGCTTCCATATCCGATCACGCTGTCGCGTCCGGCCGACCGCGTGACCGAGGAGGACGCCCCGGTGACGATCCTCGATCCCGCGTCGCCGATTCTCAACACGCCGAACAGGATCACGGCATCGGACTTCGACCACTGGGTGCAGGAGCGGTCGTCGTACATGCCGCACACGTTCGACGATCACTACCATGCGATCCTGTCGATGCACGACACCGGCGAGCCGCCCAACGACGCGGGGATCCTCGTGGCGCCGCTCGGCAGGGGCACGTTCGTCTACGCCACGCTGTCGTTCTTCCGCCAGCTGCCGGCCGGGAACCCGGGGGCGGCCCGGCTGTTCGTGAACATCCTGTCGGCCAACCAGCGCGCGGCCGTGGGCGGGCGGAAGTCCGCGCTGCCGACGCCGTGAGGGGAGCGATGCGGGGGAAATTCCGGGGAATGGCCGGCCTCGCCGCGGGGCTGCTGCTGGCGGCCTGCGCGCACGACTCGCGCACGCCGCTCGTGGTGTACTCGCCGCACGGCAAGGATCTGCTGCAATACTACGCCGACGCCTTCGAGGCCGTGCATCCCGACGTGGACGTGCAGTGGGTGGACATGGGATCGCAGGACGTGCTCGACCGCCTGCGCTCGGAGAAGGCCAACCCGCAGGCCGACGTCTGGTTCGGCGCGCCGTCGGAGACGTTCGCGCGCGGCGCGAGCGAAGGGCTGCTGGAACCGTACAAGCCCACCTGGGCCGCCGACGTGCCGGCCGACGCGCGCGATCCGCACGATCTGTGGTACGGCACGTATCTCACCCCCGAGGTGATCGCCTACAACTCCAAGGCCGTGTCCGCGGCGGACGCGCCCAAGGATTGGGACGACGTGCTCGATCCCAAATGGAAGGGCAAGGTGCTCATCCGCGATCCGATCGCCTCGGGATCGATGCGCGCGATCTTCGCGTCGATCGTCGCGCGGTCGATCGCCCAGACCGGGTCGGAGCAGGCGGGGTGGGACTGGCTGCGCCGGCTCGACGGGCAGACGAGCGAGTACACGCTCAACCCGACGCTGCTCTACCAGAAACTGGGGCGGCAGGAGGGGCTGATCAGCCTCTGGGACATGCCCGACATCGCGCTGCTCAAGCAGAAGTCGGAGTTCCCCCTGGCGTACGTGATTCCGTCGAGCGGCACGCCGCAGATCGTGGACGCGATCGCGATCGTGCGCGGGAGCAAGCATCCGGAGCTGGCCCGCGCGTTCTACGAATTCGTGACCACGCCCAAGGCGCTGATCGCCGCCGCCGACCGATTCGTCCGCATTCCGGTGCGCACCGACCTCGACCCCGACTCGCTGCCCGATTGGATCCGCCAAGCGCGCGCGCAGATCAAGCCGATGCAGCTCGATCGCCAGATGCTGGTGGACAGCACGGACACGTGGATGAAGTACTGGGACGCGAACATCCGCAACAGCCGGCGCGGCAAGTGAGCGACGCGAGCGGACTGCGCCTGATCGGGGTGTCGCGCCGCTACGAGGGAACGGGGCGCGGCGTGGAGGAGCTGTCGCTCGACGTGCGGGCCGGCGAGTTGCTGGCGCTCATCGGCGCGTCGGGGTCGGGCAAGACCACCACGCTGCGCATGATCGCCGGCTACGAACCGCCGGACGGCGGGCGGATCGCGCTGGTCGACGCCGCCGGCGCCGAGCGCGACATCACGCGCGAGCCGCCGCAGCGCCGCGGGTTCGGCATGGTGTTCCAGCACTACGCCCTGTTCCCGCACATGCCGGTGCTGGAGAACGTCGCGTTCGGGCTCGAGGCGCGGGGCGTGTCGAGGGCCGAGCGCCGGCAGCGCGCCGCCCAGGCGCTGGCGGGCGTGGGGCTGGCGGATTACGGATCGCGTGCCGTGCAGGCGTTGTCGGGCGGGGAACAGCAGCGCGTGGCGCTGGCGCGCGCGCTGGTGATCGAGCCCCACGTGCTGCTGCTCGACGAGCCGCTGTCCAATCTCGATCCCATGCTGCGCCAGACCACGCGCGACGAGTTGCGCGAGATGCTGCACCGGCTCCGCATCACCGTGGTGTTCGTGACCCACGATCAGGAGGATGCGTTCGCGGTGGCCGACCGGGTGGCGATGCTGTGCGCGGGGCGGCTCGAGCAGGTGGGGACGCCGGAAGCGCTGTACCACGCGCCGGCCTCCCACGTCGTGGCCCGGTTCGTGGGCCGCGGGGCGCTGGCGCCGGCGCGCGCCGAGGGCGACGCGGCGCTGGTGACGATCGGCGGCGTGACCCAGCGGGCGCCGCTCGGGGCGGCGGCGGCCGGCGCCCCGCAGGTGGCGGTGCTCCGCCCCGAGACGCTGGCCGTGGTGGACGCCACCGAACCCGACGCCTGGCGGGGCACGGTGCAGACCCGGCGGTTCGCCGGTGATCACTTCGTGTACCGCGTGGGCAACATCGCCGGCGCCTCCGAGCCCCTCGAGGTGATGGCGGATCACGGCCGCGTGGCCGAGGGCGACGCGGTGGGGGTGCGCCTGCGGCCGCATCCGATCGCGCTCGTGGCCGCGCCCGGGGCGCGGTGAGCAAGCGGTACACGGGGCTCGCTCTCGCCATCCTGGCGCTCCTGCTGTGGAGCGTCGTGTATCCCAACGTGTCGGTGGTGGCGGGCAGCTTCGCGCACGGGCTCAGGGATTGGCGGGCGTTCCTCAGCAGCCCGGCCGATCACGAGGCGCTCACGAACACGCTCATCATCTCGGTGGCGTCGGTGATGGCGTCGCTCGCGATCGGTGTTCCTCTGGCGTTCCTGCTCACGCGGTTCGAGTTCCGGGGCCGCCGGCTGCTGAGCGTGTTCGCCACGCTCCCGGCGGCGCTGCCGCCGCTCGTGGGCGTGATCGCGTTCCTGTTCCTGTACGGCGAGAGCGGCGTGGTCACGCGCGGCGTGCAGCAGCTGTTCGGGCTCTCGCGTCCGCCGTGGACGCTCACCGGCGTGTGGGCGATCGTGTTCGTGCACGCCTACACGATGTACGTGTACGTATTCCTGTTCGTCTCGGCGGGGCTGGAGCGGTACGACTCGTCGCTCGACGAAGCGGCCACGGGCCTCGGGGCGTCGTCGGCGCTCACCCTGCGCCGGGTCACGCTGCCGCTGCTCACGCCGGCGATCGTCGGCTCGATGCTGCTCGTGTTCATGAGCGCGCTCGGGTCGTTCTCGGCGCCGTACGTGTTCGGGGGCGGCACGCGCGTGCTGAGCACGCAGATCCTGGTGTCCAAGCTCAACGACTCGATGGGCATGGCCTACGTCGAGACCTCGGTGCTGGCGCTGACGGCGGTGGCGGCGTTGTTCGCGCTGCGGTGGATCGAGCGCCGCCGGGACTACGCGATGGCGGGGAAAGGGCGAGCGACGCGCATCGTGGTGCAATCGCGGGGCTGGCGGGTGGCGGCGCCGATCATCGCCGCCATGGCCGTGACGTTCCTGGTCCTGCCCCATGCGATGGTCGTGCTGGTGTCGTTCGCGCGGGACGGCACGTGGACCACGCAGGTGCTGCCGCCGCAGTACACGCTCGACAACTTCCGCCACCTGGCCACCGATCCCGACCTGATGCAGCCGATCACGAACAGCGTGAGCATGGCGGCCATCGCCACCGCGGCGAACGTGGTTTTCGGGCTGCTCGCCGCGTACCTGCTGGTGCTCACGCGGGCGCCCGGGAAGAAGCTGCTGGGGCTGCTCGTGGCCTTGCCGTGGGCGATTCCCGCCACGGCGATCGCGCTCGGGTTGTCGGCGACGTTCGACCGCAACTCCCTGGCCTCGGCGCGCATGCTGCTCGTGGGCACGTTCTGGATCCTGCCGTTCGCGTATTTCATCCGCAACATCCCGCTCGTCACCAACGCCGTGGAAGGCTCGCTGCGGCAGATGGACCCGACCATCGAGGACGCGGCGCGCGGGCTCGGGGCGTCGTGGTGGCTGGCCATGCGGCGCGTGGTGCTGCCGGCGGCGCGGCCGGGCCTCGTGGCCGGCGCCATGCTGGCGTCGGTGGCGGCGGTCGGGGAATTCGTGGCGAGCATCGTGCTGTACACGCACGCCAACCGGCCCATCTCCATGGAGATCCTGTCGCAACTGCGCGGGCTCTCGTTCGGCACCGCGGCGGCGTACAGCGTGCTGCTCATCGCGCTCGTGCTGGCGATCACGACCGGCGCCCGGTGGGCGGAAGCGAGGATGGCGTGACGAACACCGCGCGCATGCGTTCGAGCACGTGTCGCTCGGGGTGGGGGCGGCCATGCTCGCCGCCCATCGGCGTCCGGGCGGATTGACATTGCGCCGGCCCCTCACTCACTTGAGGGGAGCGTGCGACGCGCGATGCCTGCGCGATCGACGCCGCCCATCTCCTCCAGCATGAGAACGCGCCGCCCGTGAACTCAGAGCCCGCCGCCGGTCTGGGGAACACGCCGACCGCCCGTTTCGAAGCGCTGTTCGAAGCGATCGCGCACGCCATCGCCGTCTTCAACGGCGAGCTCGAGTTGGTGAGCGCCAATCCGCTCTATCGCGAGCTCACCGGGCTGGACGCCGACGCCGCCACCGGGCGCTCGGTGTACGACGCCTTTCCCAACGCGCTCGCCGACCTCACCGACCAGATCGACTCGGCGGTGCGCGGCACGCCGGTCATCGCCTATCCGGTCACCTTCCAGCGCCCCGATGGCCGCCGCGTGGTGGAGGTGACGTTCGTGCCAATCACCGCCGCGTCGGGGCGGCAGGGCCTGATCTTCGCCGGCAACGATATCACCGAACGCGAGGAACTGCGCCAGGACCTGGCCCGCAGCATCGCCCAGCTCGAGACGATCTTCGACGTCATACCAGATTCCGTGCGCGTGGTGGACGCCGACGGCAACACGCGGCGCACCAACACGCAGGCCCAGCTCGACCACGCCCCCAACACGCCGAGCACGCTGCGCGAACTCTGGCAGCTGGACCGCCCGCGCACGCTGGATGGCACCAGTCTGTTCGTGCACGAGCATCCCACGGCCCGCGCCCTGCGCGGCGAACGCGTGCGCGGCGAACGGCTCGAGGTGCGACGCGGCCCCGACGGCGCGATCGTGATCGACGTCAACGCCAATCCGTTGTACGACGAGCAGGGGCGCATTCGCGGCGCGGTGACGGTGGAGCGCGACGTCACCTTCCGCACCCAGCTCCAGCAACAGCTCGAGGAGGAGGCCCGACGCACCGCCGAGCTGTACGAGCGGGTGTCCACCGAAGCCGAGCGCCTGGAACGCATGGTGCAGGAGCGCACGCGGGAGTTGCTCGCGCTGCAGGACGCGCGGGCCCGGGAACGGCGCCTGACGGCGGTCGGCCAGCTGGCGGCCGGCGTCATGCACGACGTGAACAACGCGCTCAATCCGATCATGGCGGCGGCGTACCTGCTGGAGACCAACGCCGAGAATCCGGCCGCCGTGCGCGACTATGCGGTGCGCATCGCCAAGGCCGCCGAGACGGGCGCCGCGACGGCGGCGCGCGTGGGCCGGTTCATCCGACAGGAACCCATGAAGGGCGAGCGCGAGGAAGCGATCGACCTCTCCGCGGTGTGCGACGAGGTGGTGGCCATGACCCGCCCGCTGTGGGCCGAGCGGGCGCGCGGTGGGCTGGTCCAGCTCGAGCGCGAGCTCGCGTCGGGCGCCATGATCCGCGGCATTGC
>Ga0307373_10002759_pt1 | contig 31398 bp, 28 predicted proteins | sample OX2MG_FD_202534 | JGI IMG/M metagenome (GOLD analysis project Ga0307373, IMG submission 202534) | Soil microbial communities from Risofladan, Vaasa, Finland - OX-2 | ecosystem: Environmental > Terrestrial > Soil > Coastal area > Acid sulfate soil | place: Finland: Risofladan, Vaasa | collected...
GGGGGCGTTGACGTAGACGATCCCCGCCTCGAGACGATCGACCGCCTGCAGGGCCCGGTCGATTTCCTTGGTGTAGATCGACACCGAGAGCCCGTAGCTGGTCGAGTTGGCGATCTCGATGGCAGCGTCCAGGTCGGCCGCTGGAATCACCACTACGGTGGGTCCGAAGATCTCTTCCTGGGCGATTCTCATCTCGGCGCTGGCTGAATCGAAGACCGTCGGCAGATAGAAATTGCCCTCCGCCAGAGCGCCCTCGGTGGCCACCTGGCCCCCGGTCAGAAGCCGAGCCGACTCCTGCTGACCCACCTCGGTATAGCCGTGGATCCGCCGGAGTTGGACCTGGTTGATCACCGGACCGACGTCGGTCGACGGGTCCAGACCATCGCCCAGGCGCAGCTTGGCGGCCCGGCTGACCAGCTGGTCGGTGAATGACTTGAGCACCTTCTCCTGGACGATGAGCCGCGAGGTGGCCGTGCAGCGCTGGCCGGTGGTGCCGAAGGCGCCCCAGATCGCGCCTTCCAGGGCCAGTTCCAGGTCCGCGTCGGCGCTGACCAGCATGGCGTTCTTGCCCCCCAGTTCCAGGGACACCCGCTTCCCCAGCCGGCCACAGGTGGCGGCAACCTGCCGGCCCACGGCGACCGACCCGGTGAAAGAGACGGCCTGGATCGCCGAGTGCTCGACCAGGGCGGCACCCGCCTCCTCCCCCAGCCCGGTGACCAGGCCCAGTACGCCAGGGGGCAGCCCGGCTTCCTGCAGCACCTCGGCTAACTGGATCGCCAGCAGCGGGGTATCCTCGGCGGGCTTGAAGACGACCGCGTTGCCGGCCAGGAGGGCGGGCATGAGCTTCCAGCAAGGGATCGCCATCGGAAAGTTCCAAGGCGTGATACAGCCCACCACCCCGATCGGAACCCGCTCGGCGAAGGCCCGCTTCTGACGAAGTTCGCTGGGCACCACTTCGCCGGTCGGGTTCCGGCCCTGACCAGCCATGTACTTGGCCATGTCGATGCCCTCCTGGACATCGCCCCGCGCCTCGGTCAGGACCTTGCCCATCTCCCGGGTCATCAGCTGAGCCAGCTCCTCTTTGCGCTGCTCGAGGATGCCTCCCGCCCGGGCGAGGATCTCCGCTCGGGCGGGGACTGGCGTCCGCGCCCACTCAGGCTGGGCCCCCAGGGCAGCCTTGACCGCCAAGTCGATGTCGTGGGCGGTGCCCTGGGCAAAGTGGCCGAGCAGCTCGCTGCGACGGGCGGGATTTACCGAGTCGAAGGTGCGCTCCCCGAGGCTGTCCCGCCACTCACCGGCGATCAGGTTGCCATAGGTGCGGACCTCGGCCGCCTCTGGGGCGGTCACGCTGCCGGCCCCGAAGCGATGACCGCCTGCTCCAGGACCGCCAGCCCCTCGGCCAGTTCGGCGTCACTCACCGTCAAGGGGGGTAAGAGCCGAATCACGTTGTCGTCGGTGCCGCAGGAGAGCACCACCAGCCCCTCTTCCAGGGCCAGGTGCTTGATCCGGGTGACTCGGTCGGCGTCTGGCGCTCCGCTCTGGTCCATGAACTCCATCCCGACCAGGGCACCTCGACCGCGGAGGTCGGCGGGGCCGTGCCCGGCCCGCTGCCACAGTTCGATCCGGGCCCGGATGGTCTCACCCAGCACGGTCGCCCGCTCCATCAGGTGATCCCGCTCGATCACGTCCAAGGTGGCGATGACCGCGGCCCCAGCCACCGGGTTACCGCCGAAGGTGCTGCCGTGGCTCCCCGATTCCCAGCGATCCATCAGCTCATGGCTGGCCACGATCGCGCCCACCGGGAGGCCACTGCCGAGTGCCTTGGCCAGCACGACCACGTCGGGGATCACCTGCTCGTGGTCGGCCGCCAGCCAGCGCCCAGTCCGGGCCACCCCGGTCTGAATCTCATCGCAGATGAGCAGGATTCCGTGCTCGTCGCAGATCCGCCGCAGGGCACCGAGGAAGCCTGCCGGCGGCACCACGTAGCCGCCCTCGCCCTGGATCGGCTCGACCAGAACCGCGGCCACCTCACTGGCCGGCATCACCTGGTGGAAGAGACGCTCGAGCTCGGCGCCGGCGGCGATCGGGCAGGGCTCTCCCGCCGGGTGATCGCAATGCCGGAAGCAGTAGGGGTAGGGGGTGATCTGGACTCCTGGCACCAGCGGCCCGTAGCCGGCCCGGTAGAGCGCCTTGCTGGTGGTCACGCTGATCGCCCCCAGGGTGCGGCCGTGGAAGCCACCCCGGAAGGCGATGATCCCTGGCCGGCCGGTGGACCGCCGCGCCAGCTTGAGAGCTCCTTCGACCACCTCCGCTCCCGAGTTGGCGAAGAAGACCACGTCCAGTGGCGCTGGACAGATGGCGGCGACCCGCTCGGCCGCCTCGGTCATGACCACGCTCTGGGTGACGATGCTGGTGTGCCAGTAGCGATCGAGCTGGCGGTGCACCGCGGCAGTCACGTCGGGGTGGCGGTGACCCAGGCTGGTTACGGCGATGCCGCAGGCGAAGTCGAGGTAGCGACGGCCCTCAACGTCGATCAGATACGAGCCCTCGGCCGAGCTGATCACCAGATCGGTGTAGCGGGACCAGACGCCGGCCACCGCGCGCCGGTCGCGCTCGCGCCACTGCGCGGCGCTAGCGCCCGGCGCGGCTTGGGTTCGCAGGTTGGTTTGGGAAACCGTAGTGGCCATGGGGAGCCTCCTCGGGACTGGACAGTGGATGTGGGGTCGGGTGATCGCGCTGCCGGCGGCCAGGGCATCCCCGAGCGAGCGACCCCGCTAGGAGAGCCGCCCGATCAGCGGCGGCGGCAACCCGTCCGAATCCCACCAGCGCCCCAGTGAATCTGCTCCCATATTGACCCCACGGTACAGCCTTTAGGCCCCTCCACGGCCGCCGGATCAGAGCGGGTTGGCCAGGGCCAGCATCACGGCGGCCAGGACGACAAACACGGCGAAGGTTCCGGTCGAGCGATCGTCGCGCTGACTGACCACCCCGGCTAGCCCGTACCAGCCCAGCAGGAGCGCCACCGGCAGCAAGGGGATCGGCACCCGCAGGATCACCGAGGCGCCGGCGGCGACGCCGAGCAGGGTCGCCACCACCACGGCCCGGACCCAAGCCTGGGTCCAGTTCCGGCGGGTGAGATCGATCAGCCGCCAGGTGGGGATCAGGACCGCAGCCGCGACCGTGACCGCCCGGACCGGAGCCGGCACCGAGGGACTCATGGCGAGGACGAACATGGGTAGCGGGACGGCTAGGATCAGCAGCGCCAGGGCGGTGGATCCCCAGCGCGAGGCGGAGTGCTTCTCCTCCCCCACCTCGAGCCAGGGTCCAATCGTGAGCAGCACCAGCACCCCCAGCGGGAGCACCACCAAGCCAGGCAGTCCCGGCTGTTCGGCCAGGGCGACGGCCGCGGAGGCGAAGCCGGCCAGGGGCAGCACCGCCGGTTGCATCCCGCTCAGGAATTCCACCCGAGCCCAGGGGAGGGCGGGCCATCGGGGCAGCGCCGAGCGCAGCGCTACCAGATAGCAAATCAGGGCCCCCGCATCAAGCAGAGCGGCCGCGCCGAGCGGCACGACGCCAAGCCCGGAGAGGCCGCAGACGGCAGCTGCCACCAGCGCAAACGGCAAGATCCGAGGCGGCGACAGGTGGAGCCCGATCTGGTGATCGACTGGATCAACGCCGAGCCCGGACTCGGCGTCGTGGCGCAGGGCCGCAGCCCCTCCGGGACCCCGGCTCAAGGCCGCTTACTCGGGGAGGCGTTTTCCACGTTCACCTGTGGATAGTGGGGGAAACCTCGAACTCGGGTCCGGTTGGCGGAGGCCCCCACGACCCCACCGGCGGGCGCCAGGACTCACCCGGCGGGTGGATCGGCACGGCCATAGCGGTCCTCCAAGCGGACCACATCGTCCAGTTCCGGCGTCGACACCTCGCAGACCTCGGTGTCTGCCAGGGCTCTCATGCGATGCCGGCGGCCGGCCCGGATTCGCTGGCATTGGCCGGGCCCGAGTCGAATCGTCTGCAGCTCACCGTCCTCATCCTCCAAGAGCAGTTCCATGGCGCCGGAGAGGAGGTAGATCGTCTCGTCCTTGCGACGATGGTACTGCAGGCTCAACTCATGCCCTGATGAGATGTGCAGCACCTTGCCGGCGTAGCGCTCGGTGACCGCGAACCAGATCTCGTGGCCCCACGGCTTGTCGACCCTCCGCTCCGGAAGGTTCGGCCTCAACGATTCAGCCATGGCGGTCCCCTCCTTCGCCGACCACGTCCAGCTCCCGCTCGAAGTCGGTCAGCAGCTGCTGGACCCTTTCGGGGGTTGTCGACTCGCCGTAGACCCTCATCAGAGGCTCGGTCCCCGACATCCGGACCAACACCCAAGAGTCCTCTCCGAGCCAGTATTTGTAGCCGTCGTCGCTGCGGGTGGCGGTTATCGGTACTCCTCCGACGGCGCTCGGGGGGGCCGTCCGCATCCGCTCGGCGAGCCGGCTCCGTGCCTCGGGATAGGCCTCCCTGGCGAAGCGGTGATCACGGCGGGCGTAGGCGTGGGGTCCCAGCAAGGCAGCGACCTCCTGGCGGATCTGGCTGAGCGGCCGCCCGGTCATCACGATCATCTCGGCGAAGTACAGCCCACTCAGGATCCCGTCGCGCTCGGGGATGTGTCCCCGAAATCCGAACCCCCCCGACTCCTCAGCGGCGAACAGGGCATCCAGCTCGCGCATCCGGGGACCGAGGTACTTGAATCCAACCGGCAGCTCCTCGACAGGGCACGAGTAGCGCTGACCCAGGATGTCGAGTCGTCGAGTCATGGTCAGCGAGCGCACCACCGGACCCCGCAGCCCGCGATTTTCGAGGAGGTGCCAGAGGAGCAGGCTGGCCACCTCCAGCTGATCTACGAAGCCGCCCTTTTCATCGAAGATTCCAACCCGGTCGGCGTCGCCGTCGTTGACGATTCCGAGGTCGAACCCACCCTCCCTCAGGACCTTCGCCGCGGCATCGGTGTTGGGCGGGATCGGCTCGGGATGCAGCCCTCCAAACCCCGGGTTGCGTTCGGAGTGAAGTTCGGTGACCTGGGTGGCCAGGCCCCCGACCAGGTCGCTGATGTAGCCCGAGCCGGCCCCGTACATCGGGTCGTGGAGAAGGTGAAGGCCGGCCCCGCGTATCTCGTCCAGCTGGATCAGCCTTCCGATCTGCGCCCGGTACGGCGGCCGGGGGTCCACCATCTCCACCAGCCCCTGGGCAAGAGCCTCGTCGAGCGCCATGGTGCGCACCGAGTCCTTAGCCAGCACCTCCGCCAACTCCGCCTCCAGTTGGGCCGTGATCTCAGGCGATGCCGAACCGCCGTACTCCGGCTTGTACTTGAGCCCGTTGAACTCGGGAGGATTGTGGCTGGCCGTCACCACCACCCCGCCCAGGGCTCCCGTCTCGACCACCAACCACGCCGACACCTGGGTAGGACTGGGGCGGTCGCTGAGCAGGACCCGGCGCGAGTTGGCGGCGAGTACCCGGGCCACCTCCTGGGCGAACAGCTCGGCCGAGAAACGGGTGTCGTGACCGACCACGACCGCGCCCCCGGGGGGGGCACCGGCCAGCATCTGGGCGACCGCCTGGGTCACCGCTCGGACGTTCGCGTAGGTGAAGTCGTCGGCGACCACTGCCCGCCAACCATCGGTGCCGAAACTGATCTGGGGATCGCTCAGGGCTGGCCTCCCGGGAACCGCTCTTATGGGTGGAGCAGGGCCATTGTATTCGCCGCCGATCGAGCGTCCCCCCGGCCTGGACGCCCCCTTCACTCCCTCAGAGCAGCTCGCTGCGGCCCCGCTCCCGCAACTCGGCTACCACCCGGCTCACCTCCTGGACCCGTTCCAGGGGGCAGACCATAAGAGCCTCCTCGGTGTCGACCACGGCGAGATCTCCGACCCCGAGCAGAACCACCATTCGGCCGCCTCCTGAGTCCACGTAGCTGCGTTCGGACTCGATCACCAGGGCGTCACCGCGGAGCACGTTCTGGGATCCGTCGCCTTCTCCGGCGGCGATCGCGGACTGATAGAGGTCGAGGAAGGATCCCAGGTCAGTCCAGCTCACCTGGGCAGGCAGGACCGCGACCTTGGAGCTGCGCTCCAAGACCAGCCGATCGACAGCTCCAGAGGGAATCACCCCCCAGGCCCTGGCGAACTCAGCGCTCCCCGGGGCCCCGCTGAAGACCGCGTCCTCGACTCGGGCGGCCACCTCGGGCGCGTGAAGCAAAAGCTCCTCGAGGAACAGCTCGGCCTTCCAGGCGAAGAGGCCCGTGTTCCAAAAATGCCGGCCAGTGCTGATCAGCTGCTGCGCACGTTCGGCGCTGGGCTTCTCGACGAAACCCCGGCTGCGCAGGAGCGGCGGGGCGTCCTTAAGCAACCGGGGTCGGGGCACCTCTTCGCCCGCCTCGACGTAGCCGAAGCCGGTGGCGGGACGAGTTGGCTGGACCCCGATGGTGATCAGCAGCTCGGTGTTGGCCGCCCACTCGGCCGCCCCCCCCAAAGCGCCGGTGGTCGCCTCCTGGTCGGGCATGTAGTGGTCGGCATGCAGCGAGACCATCACTGCCCGAGGGTGAATCTGGCGCGCCGTCCAGGCCGCCCAGGCCAGAGCCGGGCCGGTTCCTCGAGGCGCCGGCTCAAGCAGGAGCCGATCGGAATCGAGCTCGGGGATCGCCGACCGGACCTGATCGGCCTGATCGCTCGCCGTCACCACCAGCACCGGGCCGCCGAGCCGGGTCGCCCGGTCGTACGCATGGCGGATCAGCGAGCGCCCGTCCGGGGCCAACGGACTCAGGTGCTTGGGCAGTCGGGAGCGCGACCGGGGCCAGAGCCTGGTCCCCGACCCACCCGCCAAGACCACGCTCACCAGCTCGCGAGCTGCTCCCTGCGGCTCCCCCCCAGGCTCGTCGACTGCCGTCAGCTACCCGCCTGAGAACCTACCGCCTGCCGGATCTCCACTCCGGCGTCCCGCGCCAGGTCGTCCCGATAGGGAGTGCGCTCCCAGGGGAGATCCAGATCAGAGCGCCCGAAGTGGCCGTAGGCTGCCACCTGCCGGTAAATGGGCCGACGCAGGTCCAGCTCCTTGATGATCCCGGCCGGGGAGAGGTCGAAATACTCGTCCACGAGCGCCTCGAGCTGGGCCTGCGGGACGGTGCCGGTGCCAAAGGTGTCGATGCCCACCGAGACCGGCTTGGCGACTCCGATCGCATAGGCCAGCTGCACCTCGGCCCGCCGTGCCAACCCTGCCGCCACCAGATGCTTGGCGACGTACCTGGCGCCGTAGGCGGCGGAGCGGTCGACCTTGGTCGGATCCTTCCCCGAGAACGCGCCCCCGCCGTGCCGCCCCAGGCCCCCGTAGGTGTCCACGATGATCTTGCGGCCGGTCAGCCCGGCATCCCCCTGCGGACCCCCGATCACGAACCTTCCGGTCGGGTTCACCAACACCCGGGTGTCCTCATCAAATAGATGGCTGGGCAGGGACGGGCGGATCACATGCTCCCGGATCCCGGCCTCGATCTCGTCGTGGGAGACGTCCTCAGAGTGCTGGGCGCTGACCACCACGGTGTCGATGTGAATTGGAACTCCGGCCTCGTCGTACTCGACGGTGACCTGGCTCTTGCCATCGGGGCGCGCCCACTTGAGGGTGTCATTCCGCCGCATCTCGGCGAGCCGGCGACTCACCCCGTGGGCGTACTGGATCGGCGCCGGCATCAGCTCCGGGGTCTCGTCGCAGGCGAAGCCGAACATCATGCCCTGATCGCCGGCGCCCCCGGTATCCACGCCCTGGGCGATGTCCGGCGATTGGCCCTCGATGCACACCAGGACGCCGCAGGTCTCATAGTCGAAGCCATATTTGGCGCGCACGTAGCCGACGTCGCGAATCGTCTGCCGGACCACCCTGGGCATGTCCACGTAGCAATCGGTGGAGATCTCCCCCAGGAGCATCGCGGTCCCGGTGGTGAGAGCGGTCTCGCAGGCGACCCGGGCCATCGGGTCCTGGACCAGGATGGCGTCCAGGATGGCGTCCGAGATTTGGTCGGCGAGCTTGTCGGGGTGACCCTCGGTCACCGACTCCGAGGTGAACAGTCGGCGGTTACGTCGTGGTGTCAAGGGTCTCTCCTCCCACCCTCACCGGAAGCCATCCGCCGGGCAGCGGCGGACCTTCTCCTGTCCGAGGGACAACGTCATCTTAGTTGTGAAGGCGGTGCCTTCCCGGCTGATCCCTCAGTCCGTTCCCTGTTCCCAGGAGGCGAGGTACTTGCGCTGGTTGTCGGTGAGCACGTCTATGGAGATCCCGAGCGAGGCCAGCTTCAGCTGAGCGACCTCCTCGTCGATCGCCAGAGGAACGTCGTGGACTTCGGCAGTCAGCTCGCCGGAGTGAGCCACCAGGTAGGCCGCCGCCATCGCCTGGTTGGCGAAAGACATGTCCATGACGGAGGCGGGGTGGCCCTCCGCGGCGGAGAGGTTGAGCAGTCTGCCCTCGGCCAGGAGGTATATCCGGCGGCCGTTCACCAGGGAGTGCTGGGCGACGAGCGGTCTGGCTTCCGAAACGTCGGCGGTGAGCTCGTCGAGCGCCGCCAGGTTGATCTCGGAGTTGAAGTGGCCGCTGTTGGCGACGATGCAGCCGTCCTTGAGGGCCTCGAAGTGCTGCCGGTCGACCACGTTGCAGTCGCCGGTGACGGTGATGATCACGTCCGCCTGAGGCGCGGCCTCCAGTAGCGTCATGACTTGGTATCCCTCCATGACCGCCTCTAGCGCCCGGGTCGGGTCGACCTCGGTAACGACCACCTGGGCTCCCATGCCCCGCGCCCGGGCGGCCAGCCCCCGGCCGCACCAGCCGTAGCCGCAGACCACGAAGGTGCGACCCGCGATCAGGATGTTGGTCGCCCGCACCAGCCCATCGATGGTCGACTGACCGGTCCCGTAGCGGTTGTCGAAGAGGTGCTTGGTCAGCGCCTCGTTGACGGCGATCACCGGAAAGCGGAGAACTCCGGCCTTGGCCATGGAGCGCAGGCGGATCACGCCGGTGGTGGTCTCCTCGGTGCTTCCGATCACGTGCGCCGAGGCGGCGGGTGGGCGCTGGTGCAAGAGGCCGACCAGGTCCGCGCCGTCATCCATGGTGATCTGGGGCAGGGTGGCCAGAACCGCCTCAAGGTGCCCGTAGTACGAATCCCGATCCTCGCCCCGGCGGGCGAACACCGAGATCCCCTGGGCGACCAGGCTGGCGGCCACTGCGTCCTGGGTCGAGAGCGGGTTGCTGGCGCAGAGGGCCACCTGAGCGCCTCCTGCCGCTAGGGCAAGCACCAGATTGGCGGTCTCGGCGGTCACGTGCAGGCACCCACCGACCCGCAGTCCGCGGAACGTCTGATCGGCCTCGAACCGGCGGCGGATCTGAGCCAGCACCGGCATGTCCCGCGCCGCCCAGGCAATCCGTTGAGCGCCTGCCCGGGCCAGCCCCAGGTCGACGACGTCGTGATCGGCAGCGCGTGCCGTCCCCATTTCAGCCATGGGAGTCTCCTCTCAAAGCGCCAGCAGCGCCTCCACCTGATGTCCCTCCAGCCGCCTGCGCCCGTCCAATGCCAGTAGCTCGACCACAAAGCCGAATCCGACCGGGACAGCGCCCAGCCGGTTGATCAGATCCAAGGTCGCCAGCGCCGTTCCCCCAGTGGCCAGAAGGTCGTCGACGACCAGCACCCGGCTCCCGGGAGCGATCGCATCCTGGTGCATTTCCAAGACTGCCTCGCCGTACTCGAGCTGATAGCTCGAGCTGATTACCGCGTGCGGCAGCCGGCCCGCCTTGCGGACCGGAATGACCCCCACGCCGAGCTCGAAGGCGATCACCGCGCCGAAGGTGAACCCGCGAGACTCGATGCTCGCCACCGCCCCGACCTGGGCGTCGCGGAAACGCTCAGTAAGCCGGCAGCAGGCGGCCCGGAAGGCGCCCCCGTCCCCCAGCAGGGGGGTGATGTCGCGAAACAGGATCCCTGGCTTGGGGTAGTCAGGAATGTCCCGGATGAATGCCCGCAGGTCGACCTCGGATTCAGGAGCGGCCTCTGGCACCGGGGCATCCTACTACAGGGTCGGTGCCCGACCCGCCGCCGGGAGGGACGGCTTCCGGCTGGTGGTCGACTCAGAGCGGCTGACGATTGACGTAGCCCTGGTCGCGGGCGTGCCAGTACCCCACCTCTGCCTCCCCGAGACGCCAGCAGAGATAGATCGCGCGCCCCTGGCGGGTGGCGGGAAAGTCGACCAACCCGGCGGCAGCGTCGCGGAGCACGATCCCGTTGCGCTCCAGGAATTTCATCTCCCGCGCCACCCGGTCTCCCGCTCGCAAAACGGCCGCCGCTGCCGGGCCGCCCCCGTTGTGCCCCTCGACAGCTCGGAGCCGGCCTAGGACGTCGGGGTCGGTGGCCTGACCCAGCTCCTCCAGCAGCGTGCGGAGGACCTGGGTGAGGGCCGGCAGCATCCGGTTTGCCTGTCCGACTGAGTACTCCAGGTCCGGCGCGGGCGGGTCCCCGGCCCCCGGCTCAATCCGCTCGTCAGGCCCGACCACGACCGGTCAAGGCTACTCGACCTTGGTCCGAACCCGACCTACCGGGAGCCCGGCGACCCACCCCGGAGCAGCCGAGTCCATGGGGTCGGGCGGGCCCAGTTCGACACCTGGTCAGGATCCGCCCGCCTCCCCGCCATGATCAGCCGCCGTTCTCTCCGGGAAAGCGGCAGTCGCCGGATCGCGTCCGCGGCCCCGGACGCGGCCTCGGGGTGGCGCAGCGCCGCCCGCCCGGTGCGCAGCGCGAAGAGGGTCGCGGCGCTGGCCAGTGGTGCCCCCTTGAGCCACCGGGGGGGCGCGTTTCGTACCCACACGGAGATGCGGTTGCTGACCACGTGGCGCTCGATCGCTGCGGTTCGATGGAGCCCGGTCCCCCCCCGCCGGTGCCTGGCGGTGGCGGCCGGCTCGTACCAGGACTGCCAGCCCCGCCACCGGGCCCGCCAATCCAGGTCGACATCCTCCAGGTAGGCGAAGAAGTCTTCGCAAAGCACCTCGCCATTCAAGGCGACGTCCTCGAGCATGCGCCGCCGGTATAGCGCCGCCGCCGCCGAGACCCCGAAGACCTCCTGGGCCAGGCGTCGGCGGCCATCATCGGGCGCGCCCTGGTCGCGATTGACTACCCAGCCGCTCCGATAGAGCAGATGGCCGGTGGTGTCGAGGCGGGCCTGGTCCTCAGGCCCAGTGCGGAGCCGGCCGCCGACGCTGCCGATCTCAACGGAGATCGTGGCGCGGGCGACGGCTGCCTCCAGGAAGCCGGGATCTAGGACCACATCCAGGTTGCAGAGCAACAGGTAGGTCGCCCCGGTGGCTCGAATCCCCTGGTTCACCGCCGCGGCGAACCCGCGGTTCTCCGCATTGGCGATCACCCGCACATCCGACTGAGATCGAAACCATTCCTGGGACCCATCCGTCGATCCGTTGTCGACCACGACAACTTCCACCGGGCCGAGGGTCTGGTCCCGAATCGATTTCATCATCGGCTCGCAATCGCGGCGGCCGTTCCAATTGACCGCGAGCACGGCGACGTCGGTTGGCCCCGACTCCGAGAGGGGGATCAAGGGCTCACCGTGGGCGACCGCCGGGCGGCGTTGAGTCCCAGCAACCAGCCCAGCCGTAGCGCGATCCCGAGTGCCACCAAGGGCGCCCAAAGAGCATTCCAGCCTCGCAAATAGTGGATCCGGTAGAAGCGCCACATGGAGCGGTGAAAGGCAACCAGCATGGAGAGCGCCACCTGGCGCGAGCTGGAGCCTTTGGTATGGACCACCCTTGCCTGCGGCTCGTACCAGACCGCGAAGCCGAGCTCGTGGATCCGCCAGCAGAGGTCGAGATCCTCCCCGTACATGAAGAAGCGCTCGTCGAAGCCCCCGATCCGATCCCAGACCTCGCGCCGGACGAGCAGGCAGGCCCCGCTGCCGCTGTCAACCTCGGTCGCCTGATCGACCGGGAGGTGGGTCAGGTTATAGGCCCCGAAGCGAGAGCTTCCTGGCCGCAACCGACTCATTCCCACCAGGCGCCAGAGGGCGCTCAAAGGGGTCGGGAAACTGCGTCGGCAGGCGGCGTCAAGGCTCCCGTCCGGGCGGTCGATGCGGGGCGAGATCGCCCCCCTCCGGGGATCTTCGGCCAGCGCCCCGAGCATGACACTCAGTGCTGCCTCGCCCAATGCCCCATCCGGGTTCAAGAGCAGGAGCGCCTCTCCCGGCGCGCTGCCGGCGGCGATGTTGTTGGCGGAGCCGAATCCCAGGTTGCGCTCGAGCCGGATCAGATTGACCCCGGGGAACCCTTCCGCCACCAGCTCCGCGGTCCCGTCGGCCGAGGCATTGTCGATCACGGTCACCTGGGCGGGGCTGAGTCCCGACGCCAGGCAGGAGTTGAGGGCCACCCCCACCTCCGCTCGGGAGCGGAAGGTGCAGATCACCACCGCCACCTGGGAGACGTCGGCGGCCGGACTCATCGATGCCACCGTCGGCGCCGGAACTCGGCGAACGCCCCTGTTCGCTCCTGCTCGACGTAGGCGTGCAGGCTCTGCTCCCAGGCGGGCAACATCACCTGCCCCAGCTCATACCAGCGACCGTTGTCCAGCACCGAGTAGCGGGGCCGGGGTGCTGGGGCTCCCCACTCCGCCGCCGAGGTCGCTCTCACCTGGGCCGCCACGCCGACCTCGGCAATCACCGCCTCCGCGAAATGAAACCAGGTGGTGGCGCCCGAACCGGTCAGATGAAAGGTGCCGAACTCCTCCAGCTCCAGCAGCCGGCCCAGCGCCGGGGCGAGCGCGCCGGTCCAGGTCGGGCAGCCGAGCTGGTCCGCGACCACCTTCACTCTCCCGCGGCTGGCAGCTGCCCGGCAGATCGAGAGCGGGAAATTCGGCCCGTCGAGGCCGTAGAGCCAGGAGGTGCGCACCAGGTAGAGCTGGCTCCCAAGGGCCAGGCAGGCGAGCTCGCCGGCGCGCTTGCTCTCCGCGTACACGCCTCGCGGCTGGGGCAGGTCGAGCTCCCGCCAAGGACGGGCCGGTTCTGCCGGATCTTGGCTGAACACGAAGTCGGTGCTGACGTGACAGAGAGCAACCCCGGCCCGGGCGCAGGCGACGCCCACGTTTTGGGCGCCGTCGCGATTGATGGCGAACGCCAGGTTGGGCTCGCTCTCCGCCTGGTCGACCTTGGTGTAGGCCGCGCAGTTGACCACTCTCTGGTAGGACCCGGGCGAGATCGCCGCGTCCACCGCTGCACCGTCGCAGACGTCGAGCCCGCGGCGGTCCAGGCCGGTCACCTCGTGACCGGCCTGGGTCAGGCTGCGGACGAGCTCCCGACCGAGCTGGCCGCCGGCGCCAAGGACCAGGATCCGCACCCGAGCCTCGCCTCAGGGAGCGGTCGGCGAACCGGCCAGAGGGTGGTAGTTGCGCTGGTAGAAGTCCCGGAATTCTCCGGACTTGATCGGGCCCCACCAGTCGCGGCGGGTCCGGTACCACTCCACCGTCCGGGCCAGACCCACCTCGAACCCGACCTCAGGCCGCCAGTCCAGTCGCTGCGCCTTGCCACTGTCGAGGGCGTAGCGCCGGTCGTGCCCGGGCCGATCCAGCACCGGTTGGATGAGGGACTCCTCCCCACCTGCCAGCCGGAGCACCGTCTGGGCGACGGTCAGGCCACTGATCGGCTCGTCGCCCCGGCCCAGGTTGTAGGCCTCCCCGGCGGTCCCTCGGGCGAGCACGGCGGCGATCCCTCGCGCATGGTCGTCGACGTGGAGGTAGTCGCGGACGGCGCTGCCATCGCCGTAGAGCGGGAGGGGGAGCCGGTCCAGCGCCTGAGTGATGAAAAGGGGCACGATCTTTTCGGGATATTGATAGGGACCATAGGTGTTCGAGCCGCGCGTCACCAGCACCGGCAGGCCATAAGTGGCCTGGTAGGCGAAGCAAAGCAGGTCGCCACTGGCCTTGCTTGCCGAGTACGGCGAGCGAGGCCTGATCGGGTCGGTTTCCCGCGAGCGGGCCGGTGACTCCACATCGCCGTAGACCTCGTCGGTCGACACCTGCAGGTATCGGCCGTGGCCAGCCAGCCGGGCGGCCTCGAGCAGCTGGTGAGTTCCAAGCACGTCGGTCCGAATGAACCCGGCCGGGTCGAGAATTGAACGGTCGACATGGGTCTCGGCGGCGAAGTTCACGATGCAGTCCACCTCCCGGGCCAACTTCTCCACCAGAGGGGCGTCGCAGATGTCCCCGGCCACGAACCGGAGTCCGGGTTGGTCCTCGACCGGCGCCAGGTTGGCGAGGTTGCCGGCATAGGTGAGCTTGTCAAGGACCAGGATCGAAAACCCCTCCCCCTCTCCGAGCAGTTGCCGGACGAACGCGGATCCGATGAAGCCGGCCCCCCCGGCCACCAGCAGTCGCGCTGGAATCCCGGGTCCGACCGAGGCCAGCAGCGCGGGCGGGGGCACTCAGATGTTCTCGATCGACCAGTCGAAGGCGATCCGGGGATCGTCCCAGGCGATCCTGCCTTCGTCTGGCTGGGCGGGATCGTAGGGCTCGGTGGTGTAGTAACAGAGAAGCACGTCCTGAAGGTCGAGGACCTGGTACCCATGGGCCACCAGAGGGGGGATCGCGATCACCTTGGGGGCGTTTTGCCCGGCCACCACCACCTGGGTCTGGCCCCGGCTGGGAGAGCCCTCTCTCAGGTCGACCAGGACCACCCGGGCGTTCCCCTGGACCACATCCCAGTAGTCCCACTGCCGCTTGTGCCAGTGGAAGGCCTTGATCAGTTCGGGCGGGTTGCCCCCCCGGGCATAGGCCAACGAGCGCGACATCTGGGCAAAACTGTGATCGGGCAGGAAGGGCCGCCCCAGGTCGTCCACATCCCCCCGTTTGAGCTGCTCGAGGAAGTAGCCACGCGGGTCCGCATGAATGCGGAGTGACTTGATCATGACCCCCTCAACCGGTCCCCGGCGGTCCCCGGGGGGCACCCCGCGCATGGCTTCCAGGGTGGCCTCGATCTCGGCCGTGGTCGCCTGCCAGGCCATCAGCGCAACGCCGTCAGAGGATTCACGCCAGGCTCGCCCGGGAGTGGTCGCCCAGCATCAGCTTGTGGGCCCGGGGTCTGGTGTCGCTCTTCTCTATCACCACATCCCGCCCGATCAGTGAATCCTCGATCTTGCTCACCCCCCGAATGATCGTGTTCTCCAACACTATCGAATGCTCGATCTCGCTGCCCTCGACCAGAACGTGGTGATAGAGGGCGGTGAAGGGGCCGACAAAGGAGTCGATCACCCGAGTGTGGGCACCGATGATGGCCGGGCCTCGGATGGTGCTGGCGACCACTTGACTGCCTTCCTCCAGAATCACCTTGCCGAGCAGTTTGGAATCGTCGCTTACAACTCCCTGGCGCAGCTCGGGGAGCATCTCGAGCACCACCCGGTTGCACTCCAGCAGGTCGTCCATCTTCCCGGTGTCGATCCAGCGTCCTTCGACCAGGTGAGGGATGACCCGGCGCCCGTGGTCGATCTGCCACTGGATCGCATCGGTGATCTCCAACTCTCCACGGGCCGAGGGTGCGATCGCATCCACCGCCTCCATGATCCCGCCCTGGAAGAGATAGACCCCGACCAGAACCAGGTCCGAGCGGGGGGTGGCCGGCTTCTCGGTCAGCCTGACCACCTGTCCCCCGGCCAGTTCGGCGACCCCGAACCGCTCCGGGTGGGCCATCTGCTTGAGCAGGATCAGGGCGTCCGGCCGGTCTCGCTGAAACTGCGCCACCACGCCGGAGATCCCGCCGGGAATGAAGTTGTCGCCGAGATACATGACAAAATCCGAGCCCGCCAGGAAGTCCCGCGCGATCTGGACCGCGTGGGCCAGCCCGAGAGGCTGGGATTGGGCTATGTACTCCACCCGGGCCCCGAATCGCGACCCGTCTCCGACCGCCTCGCGGATCTCGGCCGCGGTATCGCCAACCACTATCCCGATCTCGGTGACCCCGGCCTCGACCAACGCCTCCAGGCCATAAAACAGAACCGGCTTGTTGGCGATCGGGACCAGCTGCTTAGCGCCGGTGTGGGTGATCGGACGCAGCCGGGTGCCCTTGCCGCCACTCAGCACCAGGCCCTTCACGGCGCTCAAGGCTATCAGCCTCCCGGAAGGCTCCCGCCCGGTGGCCTCAGTAGGCGTGGCGATGGAAGAGAAGTCGCCAGGGGGTCAGGAGCAGGATCTTGAGGTCGAAGCTGATCGACCAGTTCTCAACGTAATAGATGTCGTAAAAGACCCGCTCCTCCATACTGCTGGCCTGGCGCAGGTCGTTCACCTGGGCCCAGCCGGTGCAGCCTGGTTTGACCTGGAGCCGCTCCCGGTAGCGGGGGACGGACTCCTCGAACTGGTCGGCGAAGAACTGGCGCTCCGGGCGTGGGCCGACCAGGCTCATATCACCGACCAGGACGTTCCAGAGCTGGGGCAGCTCATCGATGCTGTAACGCCGAACGAACCGGCCCACCGGGGTGCGACGCTGGTCCCCCACCTCGGTCATGACCGGCCCCAAACCGCGCTCGGCGTCTCTGACCATGGATCGGAGCTTCCAGACCTGGAAGGGACGGCCATCGCGGCCCAGGCGCTCCTGGCGGTAGAACGGTGAGCCCGGGGACGTGATCGCGATGGCGGCCGCGGAGAGAGCGACCACCGGGACCGCTACGATCGAGAGCAGCCCGGCCGCGATAAGGTCGAATCCGCGCTTGATCCAGAGGTTGCCGCCGATGAGGCGGTTGGGTCGGAGTCCGACCAAGGGCAGACCGGCCACCTCTTCGGTACTGGCGGCACTGGTCATAACCTCCAGGACGTCGGGAACCACCTTCACCTCCGCCCCGGCGCCGAGGCCCTCCCGGACCAGCTCCAGGACCCGGTCATGGCCGACTCCGCTGAGCGCCAGCAGGACGGTGTCGGCCCGCTCCCGGGCGATCAAGCGGGGGAGCCCGGCATCCAGGCTGAAGCGGGGGAGGTCGTCGCCAGCGTGGTCGGAGGCCGCCTCGGGCTCGGTGCCAACCTTGCCCACCACCTGGTATCCGTACTCGGGAAACATCCGCAGCCGGCGCAGCAAGAGGTCCGCCACCGGGCCGCTGCCCACCACCAGCACCCGGGTCCCGCCGAATCCGGAGCGGAGCAGGGCGCCCTGGACGAGTCGGATCAGGGCGCGCTCCCCGACGAAGAGGAGCAGGGCCGCCACGGCGGCGTCGGCCAGCACCAAGCGGGAGTAGGGAAAGCCCCGGTAGAGGCCTTCGAGGGCGAGGGCCACCACGACGAAGAGGGCGACCGACCCGGCCGACCCCAGGATCTCGTCCACGAACGACTGACCCAGGTGGACGCGGTAGCGAGCGGTGAAGGCGAAGGTCAGCACCCAGAGGGCTGCCACCACCGGCACCGCGAGGAGATAGGCCTGGAAACTGGGCACCTGGTTGCCCGGGATCGGCACCCCGGACAGGTAGAACCGGTATTGGAACCCGATCAGGGCGCCGGCGGCGACCGCCAGCCCGTCCCCGACCACCCTCAGGGCGATCACCGGGAGCGCCCGCCGGAGGCGGTTGCGGGAGGTTCCCGCGAGCTGGCGCGCCCGGAGCAGGGGTTCGGAGTCAGTCAGCAAGTTCATCTGCCACAGCTGGGTGGAGACGGCGCCCGAGGCTGGTCCGCACCGTGCGCAACTCGGCCGCGGTCACCCCGCCGCTCAGGAACAGCGCACCCAGGTAGACCGCCCCGGCGACGGCCGCCACCAGGAATACGTTGAGCTGGGCCAGCAGCCCCATCACGCCCGCCATCAGCGCACCGGAGGCCAGGATCGGCACCAGGGGCCGGCCCCAGGGCAGCCGGTGTTCGAGCCGCCGACGCACCATCAGGTACCCCGCCACCAGCAGGAAGACCTCCGTGAGCACGGTGGCCCAACTGCTGCCAAGATAGCCGGTCGCCCGGGGGAAGAGCGGAATCAGAATCAGGTTGAGCCCGACGTTGACCACGATGCTCATCACCGAGAGCAGCACGCTGTCCATCTGCCGGTCCATGGCCCCCAGGCCGAACACGAAGGTGCTGTTGACGAACATGAAGACGATCGCCCAGGAGAGGATCCGCAGAGCGGGAGCCGACTCCGCGAATATCCCCAGGGTGCTGAGGAGGGGCACCGCCCCGAAACCCAGAATCACCGCCAGAGGCATCGCCAGCGCAGCCAAAAGTCGAATCGTGGCCGTGTACGCCGCCCGCATCGAGGCGACCGCCTCGAGGTGAACCACCGAGAGGGTGGGAAAGAGCGCATTCATGATGGTTTGGGGAACGAACGAGAGCCCGTCCAAGAACTTGTAGGCCGCGGTGTAGTAGCCCACCTCGGTGAGGCCCCGCATCACACTCAGGATCACCACGTCGATGCGGAAGTACACGGTGTTGAGGAAGAACACCATGGCGAAGGGCCAGGCCATCTTCAGCAGCCGTCGGGCCAGCTCCAGATCGAAGTGGACCGAGGCCACAAAGTAGCGCCGAGCGATGATCAGGTAGGCGTACACACAGGTCACCGCGTAGCTCAGCGCATAGACCCAGAGATAGTCACCGACGGCCAGGTGGGCCCGGGCTACGAAGAAGGTGCCTACCAGCAGGATTACCGCCTCCGACATGGTGGCGACCGCCTCGTAGCGCATCTCTCCGGTGGCATAGAAGGTGCTCCGGAGCACGTTGGCGACACTGGTGGCAACCTGGAGGGCGAACGCCGGCAGGACGAGGGCCATGAAGCCCGGACCCTTGCCCGCCACCGCGGCCATCAGGAGCAGGGTTGCCAGGCTGAGCGCGAAGAGGGGGATCTTGGCCGCCAGAACCGCGGCCAAGTAGGTTTTCATCCGGGCGTTGTCCCGGCTCGCCTCGCGCAGGTAGACGATCTGCAGTCCTAGGTCACCGACGATGCTGGACAGGGTGCTGAGCACCACGATCAGGCTGAACTCGCCGTAGAGGCGCGGCCCCAAGGTGTGCTGCTGGAGCAGGAAGGCGGCCAGCACGAAGAGCTTGGAAGCGGTCCGGGCAGCGAAGAGGATGGTGGTGCTGCGGACCGCCCGTTGCGCCACGCTCATGCTCGCCGGCCTAAGGTGACGCCGACTTGCGCCTGGGCAGCTGCAGATGCCGGGTGGCCGGAACCACCGCCACCGTCACCAGTGCCGCCAGCAGCCACCACTCGGCGGCGAGGTCATTCTTCCAGTAGGGACTGTCGAGGAGTCCATGCCCGATGATCGCCACCCAGGCCAGCGTCAGGGCCACCGCCCAGGGGTGCTCGGCCGGTCCGGCCCGCACCGCCGGGGCCAGGTAGCGGATCAGCTCGACGAAGAATCCCAAGAGTGCCACCAGCCCCAGCACCCCCAGCTCGACCCAGAAGTCCAGTTCCAGCTGGTCCGGGTAGACGTGGGTCTGGGTGCTCGGGTCGTGGACCTGGACGCGGTAGGGCCCGATGACCGCCTGGTAGCCGGCCAGCCCGGCCCCAGTCAGGGGATGGCTCTCGATGAGATCCACCGTGGCGTGCCAGAGATGGAACCTGGTGACCAGGGAGTTGGCCGGATTGCTGGTGTTGAGCTCGTTGCTGATCCGGTGCCGGATCGGGGGCAAGACCACCGCCACCACCAGCGCGACCAGGCAGGCGGCCAGCAGGACCTTGCGCCGGGGGTGGAGAGCCGCCGCCAGCAGCGCCAGCACCACCAGAACGAACCACGAGCCCCGGCTCAAGGTCAGTACGTCTCCCACCCCGAGGAGCCCCAGCGCCGCCCAGTGCAGGTTGCGGTAGCGGACGCCCCCGAACAGGGCCAGACCCAGGGCCAAGCCCACCACCGGGTCGAGGAAGATCCCCCCGAAGTTGTTGTTCGTCCAGAGCCAGGTCGGCACCGGGGGAGCCACGTTGAGGTTGAGCCTGTGGCTGGCCAGCGCCTGGCCCAGCGCAACCACCTGGGACACCGCCACTACCAGGCCGCTGACATAAAGGCCATAAACCACCCGCTCCCAGTCCCAGCTGGAGCGCAGGACGTTGACGGCGACGAAAAACAGCACCACCGGCTCCACGATGTAGGCCTTGGCGATGCCCAGCGCCTCCACCCGATCGGGGCTGGCCACGATCCCAATCACCGTCGCCAGCAGGATCACCACGATGATCACGCTGAAGGGGGTGTCGAGTCGAGGCATCCGCCGCTGCTGGATGCTCTCGACGATGAACGCCAGCACGGTCAGCCCCAGCACGACTTCCAAGCCAGTGAAGGGCACCCGCCCGAGCAGGTGGCCGCGCAGAACGTAGGCCGGAAGTGCCGCGGCGGTGAGGAAGACGCCTATACGACTCCACCGCATCGGCGGGATTATAGGCCAGACTGAATTCGCGCCCGCGTCATTCCCACCGGCATCGACCCCACCCCGCGCTCAGTCGGCCGGGCCGGGAAGCAGGCCGACCCGCTCCCGCACCTGGGCCATGGTGACCTCAGCGACCGCGCGGGCTCGGGCCGCTCCTCGGGCCAGTACCGAATCGATCTGGGTCGGGTCGGCCATGAGTTCGTGGTAGCGCTGCTGGATCGGCTCCAGGGCGGCGACCAGGGCGTCCGCGACCTTGCTCTTGAGCTCGCCGTAGCCCCGTCCCTGGAACTCGGAAGCAAGCTGTGCGGCGCTGCACCCGGTCAGGCCCCGGTAGATGTCCAGCAGGTTTCGGACGCCCGGCTCCGCCCGGGAGAGCTCCACCGAGGTACCGCTGTCGGTCTGCGCCCGCATGATCTTGGTCCGGATCCGGTCGGGCGGATCGAGGAGGGCGATCAGACCGGCGTCACCATCGCCGCTCTTGCTCATCTTTGAGTTGGGGTCGTCGAGCGCCATCACCCGACCCCCGGCCCCGGTCGCGGCGATCCTGGGCTCGGGCAGTACGAAGGTGTCGCCGAAGAGGCGGTTGAACCGGGTGGCCAGGTTGCGAGTCAACTCCAGGTGCTGGCGCTGATCCTCCCCCACGGTCACGAAGTTGGTGCGGTAGAGCAGGATGTCAGCCGCCATCAAAACCGGATAGGTGAGCAGTCCGGTGCTGATCCGCTCCGCGTCCCGCTTGCGAGCCCGGTCCTTGAACTGGGTCATCCGCTCCAACCAACCGGTCGGGGTCAGACATCCCAGGATCCAGGCCAGCTCGCTGTGCTGGTGAAGGTGGGACTGCACCAGCACGGTCGACACCTCGGGGTCGATTCCGGCAGCGAGATAGAGTGCCGCCACCTGGCGGGTTTTGGTGGCCAGCTCTCGGGGCTCGTGGGGCTCGGTGAGCGCGTGCAGGTCGACCACGCAAAAGAAGTTCCGGAAGCGGTCCTGCTCCCGCACCCAGGGACGGAGCGCCCCCAGCAGATTGCCCAGGTGCAGCACTCCCGTGGGTTTCATCCCACTGAATACGACCGGGCGATCCACCATCTCGGGAAGTGTACTGAGCGGCCGCCCTCACACCTTTTCGGTGACGCGGTACTCCAGGTGCGACCCGAAGAGCAGCCGGGTCTGCGCCTCCAGGGCCGGAATCACGCTCAAGACTAGAAAAACCACCGGGTAGGTAAGCGTCTGGAGGTCGACCAGGCGCCGCCGCCACCAGCGCCAGGCGGCCGGGCGCGGCTGGATCCGGTTGTCGAGCACGGCCACCGCGATGATGTTGAGCAGGGTGGTCGTCAAGATGATCCCCGCCGTGGTCTCCAGAATGGCCCCCATATTGGAAAGGGCATAGTCGTAGTTGAAGAGCGAGGGCAGGGTTCCCGAAATCAAGATCAGCATCGGCACCGTCGCCCAGCTCAGATGGTTGAACACCAGCATCCGAAACCGCTCGATGCGGAGGCGAAGTGGAATCTCCGGATGCGACGTCATCCGCGAAGCCACATACGGCACATCGGTGACTCCCCAGGCCCAGCGCTTGATCTGGTTGTACTGGCTGACCAAGGTGGTCCCGTAGTCGGCGGCCCGGGGTGCGTCGCCGTACATGGGCAGGTAGGCGGGGCGCACGTGCAGCTGCGCGCCGTACCGAAAGAACGCCTTCCAGAAGAAGCGTGAGTCCTCGGGAATCACATCGTCGTCCCAGTAGCCGACCTCGGACAGCATCTGTAGGGACATCGAATATGCGGAAAACATCACCAGTCGCTTGGGGTGCTGGTGCAGGTAGAGCTGCCACTGGGTGCCCAGGGTCGCCATCGAGCGCACCGCCGCGGGCACCTTCCACAGGTTGTTGAGGAACATCGGCACCGGCTGCCAGATCGACGTCAGACGGTCCTCTGCCAAGCAGAACTCATGCGCCGTATAGGCCAAGTACTGAGGGTGGACGCGGTAGTCCGAGTCGAGGTCGGTCACAATCACCCGGGCGGGATCCAGTCCCAGGCTGTCGCAGGCCCGCCGTAGGACCGGCCCCCCATATGCCATGGCCGCCGACTTGCCGACCACGATCCCCGGCAGGAGCGGGTCCTTGATGTGCCAGAAGGCTCGGAAGCTACCTACAAACTTCTCCTGGAGCCGCTCCACGTTGCGGCAGCCCTGGAGGTCGGTCTCTCTGGTGATGATGGCGCAGATCTTCCGGTCGCTCGGGTGGTCCGCCGCCGCCAAGGCCGAGACGGTGGCGTGGAGAGTCTCGTAGCGCTCGGTGTAGGTGGGTATCAGGACGGCGTGGATCACCTCGTCGGGTGCCACCGCGGGCGATTCCACCTGAAGCAAGCGGAGCCGCTCCGCCCAGTCGACCGCCTGAGCCGCTTCCAGAAGTCTGATGCCGCGCACCACGTATCGGAAGGTGTGGACCAGCTTGACCAGCCAGTAGAGGTCCAGCAGGACTGCGAACAGCCCCAGCAGCCAGAGGTACTCGAAGTTGCTGAAGGTGATCAGGAATCCGACCGCCAGGGGCGTCCCCAGGATCACCCACACAGTCAGGCCCGGAGCCATCTCCCAGAGTCGCTGCTGGATGCGCTCACGGCGGGGCGGCAGCTCCGCCCGGTCCTCTCGGTCATGGGGGACGTACGTGGGCAGGACCCCCACCCGGGGAGCGGCGGGATTGGAAGCGTCGACCGGGGCGATGGAACTCAACTGAACGGAATCCTAATCGGCGGGCCACAGCGTTGAGACAACTCGTTCGCGACGGGCGCTTTCCGGCGGAGCTTGCTGTATCGTCCCCGACCGTGGGTCAGCGCACCGCCCTCACGATCTTCTCCTGTCTCCGCCGCGCCGCGGGGCGCCCCCTGGTTCGGGTCGTCGTCACCCTGCTGGCCTTCGGGCTCTTCGCCCACTCCGTGAACCTGGGCTCGGCGTTGCGAGCCTTCTCCCACCTCCACTGGCAGTGGGCGCTGCTCTCCCTCGCCTTGGCGGGCCTGTCGGTCGCTGCCAGCATCCTGGAGTGGGGCGCTCTGGTTCGGGGCGCTGGCAAGCTGCTCGGCTGGCGCTACCTGGGCGGCTGGTACATGAAGGGACTGTTCATCAATCAGGTCCTCCCCGCCGGGGTCGGCAGCGACGCCATTCGGGCGGTGCAGGTGGGGCGGATCGTCGGCCACGGGCCGGTGATCGCCTCCCTGGTTGGCAGCCGAATGGCCGGCACTCTGGGAATGGCCCTCTGGGGACTGGTCGGCGCTTTGGTCATGAGAGATGTCTTCCGAGTGCCCAGCCTGATCGGGTTTGCCTGTTTCAGTGGGGTGATGCTGGTCTGCTGGGGTCTCGCCCTGGGGGCGGAGCGGGCCTTCGCTCGCGTCCTCGGACACGACCCGGTCGAGCTCGGGTGGCGGGTTCACCTGCAACGGATCGGGCCCTTCTTGCGCTCCTTGGCGAACTACAAGGGAACTCCGGGGGCGCTCAGTTGCTCGATCGCCGCCGGAGGCCTGGGCTGGGGTCTCAATCTCCTTTCCATGGAGGCCTTCAGCCGAGCGCTCGGCTTCACCATCTCCTGGGAGATATTCGCGCTGGCCTTGCCGGTGGCGCTCTTGGTCACCTTCATCCCCATCTCCGCCAACGGAATTGGGATCCGCGAGGGCCTGCTGGTTTTTCTGCTGGTCCAGTTCCACGTGCCTCTGGGGGTCGCCGCGGCGATGAGCATTTTCGTCGACTTCCAACTGCTTCCCTTCGCTGCCTTGGGAGCTGGATTGCACGGGGCTGAGATCGCCTTCCGGCACACCCAGGCGCAACTGGTCCGGGTGGGCAGCCTGGGCCGCGGAGTCCGGGTGGCTCATGCCGGCTTGCGCTGGGTAGTGGCTCCCGAATTCGTGGGCGAACTGTCCCGACGCTAGGACTTCGCGCCCGCTAGCCGCCCTCGGACTCGGCCGCCAGGAGTCGACTCTTCCGCTCCTTGCCCCAGCGGTAACCCCCCTCCCCTCCCCCCACCGGAACCACCCGGTGGCAGGGGATGACCAACGCCACCTGGTTGGTGGCGCAGGCCCGGGCCACCGCTCGGGCGGCGCTCGGCCTACCGATCTCGGAGGCGAGCTGGCCGTAGGTCTTGGTCTGCCCGGACGGGATGCGCTGGATCTGCCGCCAAACCTGCCACTGGAATACCGTTCCGTGCACGTCGAGGGGGAGCTCAGCCCCGCCCGCGCGACCAGCCGCCAATCGGCGCACCTCCGAGCGCACCTGGCTTAGGGTCGGGTCGTCGCGAATTAGATTGGCCCCGGGGAACTCGGTCTGGAGCTGTTCCTCCAACTCCGTCTGATGACTCCCCATCTTGACCGCGCAGATTCCTCGCTCAGTCGTCGCCACCAGCAGGCTGCCCAGCGCCGAGTCGAAGATCGTGTAGCGGATGTCGATCCCGGCCGCACCCCGGCGGAACTCGGTCGGGCTCATGCCCAGCGCCTCTGGTACCAGTTCGTAGAATGCCCGGCTGGAGCCGAAACCCGCCTGGTAGAGGGCCTCGGTTACCGGCGCTCCCCCGGCCAGCGCCGCCCGCGCCCTGCCGGTCTTGAGCGCCCGGGCATACTCGGCGGGAGTCAGTCCGAACGCGGCCCGGAAGCCCCGCCGCAGCTGGCTCAGGCTGAGTCCCACTTCCGCCGCCAGCCACTTTGTGCTTCGGCCGGCCGGGGCCGAGTCGAGCAATTCCCGGGCGCGGTCCAGGAGCCCACGTGCCTGGGTAGCAGCTTCCGGATGGCAGCGCCGGCAGGGGCGAAACCCGGCGGAGCGAGCCTCCTTGGGATCGGCGAAGAAGCGAACCCTTGTCCGGCTGGGAATCGGAGCCGGGCATCCGGGACGGCAGAAGAACCCCGTCGAGGTGACTCCAAATATGAACGCGGACCGGGCGTCGCGCCCAGCCACCGCCAGCCAGCGCTGGTCCTCGGCACCGGGAGTTCTGCTCACCCCTGGCACCCTACCCTTGCACCCGAGGGCGCCGCCATCCGATTTGGACGCGACAGTCCACTCGGCCGGGCTTCAGGGAAGGGAGCCGGCCTCCCCCCCGGATCGCCCTGGAGCGCCTGGGAACGTCCTACGCCAGAGGGTGATGAAGTGGCCGACGGCCGTGGCTGCGAGCACGGCTCCAAGCCCGATGTCAGTCTGCCAGGCCGGTCCTCCGGCGAGCACCAGCAGGGAGGAAACCCCCATCGTCACCGCACTGACCAAGGTGTTGATCTTGCCAAAGCGGGTCGCCACCATGGCCGGTCGCCGCCGCAGCCAGGGGTAGAGCAGGAGGAATCCCATCCCGGGCAGGCCGTATCGAGCCAGGAGTAGGACGGCCAGCCAGAGGGGAATGAACCCCACCGTCAGGCAGGCCACCGCACAGAGGGCGAAGAAGACGGTGTCCATGATCGGGTCGATCGCCCGACCGAGGACGGTCAGGGGTCCGGCCCGCCTGGCGATGTACCCATCGGCCGAGTCCAGGGCGGCGATCGGAGCCGCGATGGCCAGGAACAACACCCTCCCCAACCCGAGCGGTGGCAGAGCTGCAAAGAGGACAACCGGCAGTGAGAGGTAGGCCCGGACCGAGGTGATCCCATTGGGCACCCCGAAGTGGTCGATGGGCATTTGGTCGGGGAAGGTGAGTAGCAGGGAGATCCCCGCGAACAGGCATGCAGTGGTCGCCGCCCACCAGATCACCCCCGACGCCAGTCCCAGGACGAGTCGCCCCCCGAGAGCGCCGGCGCTGGCCCCAGCCCCAATCGTAAGGATCAATCCCAGCCCGCTCCAGAGGGCTAAGGAACGGCGCAGTGCCGCCGACCCTCTCCACCTCGCAGCCGCCCCGGCGAAGAGCCGGCCCAAGGCCGCGACCGGTCCGATCGGCTCCGGCCCCGACTTGGGCTGACTCCGGTCCTCAGGCGAGTCAACCATCCTTGAGAGACTATGGCCCCCCAACGCCTGATCGCTGGCGAGCGCCGCGGTAGGTACCCTTGTCGCTCGGCGCCGTCCCGGAGCGGGCGGCCTGGCCCTCGTAGCTCAGGGGATAGAGCAGCGGTTTCCTAAACCGCGTGTCGGAGGTTCGAGTCCTTCCGGGGGCACCACTTTTTGATATCGAAACTCGGGGCACCGCCGGGTCTACCTGCATCACGCATAGCCAGGGTGGCAGCAACACCGGCAGCAACTCCCAAGGACTTCAGCGGATGAGGGCGCCCATCCGCGGACCCATACGACCGCGGGCGCGCGCCGGCCTTCGTGCAGCAGCGAATCTATCGCCAGAGCAGCCTGTCGATGCATGTTGTCAGTCGCGTGCGCATACCTCTCCAGCACCGGTGATGGAGTTGACCGCCCGAGGAGGTCCGCGGCGACCCTCGGGTGGACCCCCCGGGCGAGAAGGAGAGTCGCTGTCCAACCCCTTCCGCAAGAGAGCGGCATCCCGTTTTTCGCCCGAGACCGTCTCGGCCGTGAGGTTCATTGCCGAGCACCGGGAGCGCTGGGGACTCGAGCCGATCTGCCGGGTGCTGCGGTTCACCCCCCTGGTCCGCTGACGAAATCTCAGAAACCCGGATCCGGTCGAGGGGGGCGGCCAAAACTTCGGGGCCGATGCCCTGATTGCGATCTCCCTCTTCCTTAAATGGCTTCCCGCCTCGGGAACTCCCTTCCCTGAGGTGGGTCGGGCAGCTAGCGCTGATGGTTGGTCTGCGTCAAGGCTGACGGTTGCTAGGCCAGGAGCTCGGATGTAGCGGGCTGCCCCGAGGAGGCGATCCGTGCCGCACGGCCTTCCCAGGTGATCCCTTGACGCGCCAGCTAGCCAGTAGTATAGTGATATAGATAACTAGATCAAAGGGAGCCAGCAGATGATTGAGTTTCACTTGAATACCCGCTCAGGTGTCTCTCCTTACCTACAGATCGTCCACCAGGTGCGACAAGCCCTCCGACTGGGCCTCCTGCGCGAGGGAGACCAACTCCCCACGGTCAAGGAAGTGGTGGCTCGGCTGGCGATCAATCCGAACACCGTCCTCAAGGCGTACCGGGAGCTCGAACACGAGGACTTGGTGGGAGCTCGGCCGGGTATCGGGACGTTCGTGACTAAGGCGTTGAGCGATGCCCCCCTCGCAGAGTTTCGCCCCCTGCGCCATGACCTCCAGCGGTGGCTCGTCAAAGCGCGCCGGGCGGGGCTCGACGACGAGAGCATCGAGGCCCTATTCCTCGACACCTTTCGTTCCTCCGCCGAGGCGGGTGTAGCGTGACCCCAGCCGTAGAGACCACCGGATTGGGAAAGCGGTACGGGAGGCATTGGGCGCTGTCCGACTGCACTCTCGCAATTCCCACGGGGCGGGTGGTCGGGCTGGTCGGACCAAACGGGGCCGGGAAGACGACCCTGCTCTCCTTGGCTGTCGGCCTGCTGTCCCCGACGTCGGGCTCGATCACTGTCCTCGGTGCCGAACCCGCCGCCACTGGCCGGCAGATGGAACGGGTCGGCTTCGTAGCCCAAGACACACAGCTCTATTCGACCCTGAGCGTTGCCGATCATCTCCGGTTCGGAGCGCACATGAACCCAGGCTGGGACAATGACCTCGCGCAACGCCGGCTCGAACAGCTCGATCTCGACATCGGCCAGCGGGCCGGCTCGCTCTCAGGTGGACAGCGGGCTCAGGTGGCTCTCACACTGGCCATTGCCAAGCGCCCTGAGCTGTTGATCCTCGACGAACCTGTGGCGAGCCTGGACCCGCTCGCTCGGCGCGAGTTCCTCCAAGTTCTCATGGAGATCGTCGCTGAGAGCGAAGTCGGCGTGGTGCTCTCCTCCCACCTCGTCGCTGATCTCGAACGAGTTTGCGACTACCTAATCGTGCTGGTTTCCTCACGCGTCCAGGTAGACGGCGAGATTGAGAAGTTGCTGGCGTCGCACCGCCACTTGATCGGACCCCGCCGCGATCCGAGTAGCCTGCCGAAGAACCAACAGGTCATAGAGGCAAGCGAGACCGACCGCCAGAGCACGTTTCTGGTGCGCACGGAGGATCCGATCCTAGACCCGGCATGGACCGTCGAAGAGGTCGGCCTGGAAGACCTCGTGCTGGCCTACATGCGCCGGGCGCCATTAGCGAAACGAGTCCGCCTGGCCAGCCCGGATGTCGAGCCATGATGTGGCTGACCTGGCGCCAGTACCGCACCCCGATCCTGGTCGCTCTGGGGGCTCTGGCAACCCTCGCCGTGATCCTGCTGCTCACTGGTCCAGACCTTGCTCACCTCTACAGCACCACCGTCGCGACGTGCAAGACGCACAACGACTGCTCGACCGCCAAGAGCGCCTTCCTTCTGAACGATGCTGACCTGCAAACGGCACTCGAGGTCCTGGTCGTCGTCGCTCCGGGTATTCTCGGGGTCTTCTGGGGGGCGCCGCTAATCGCCCGCGAGCTGGAGACCGGCACCTACCGACTAGCGTGGACCCAGAGTGTCACCCGCACCCGCTGGTTGAGCGTCAAGCTCGGCGTCATCGGTCTATCAAGCATGGCTGTTGCCGGACTTCTCAGTCTAATGGTGACGTGGTGGTCGATCCCATTCGACACGGTGAACCTCAACATCTTTGGAACCTTCGACGAACGCGACATCGTCCCCATCGGATACGCCGCCTTCGCATTCGCCCTCGGCGTCCTTACCGGACTACTCCTGCGCCGAACGGTTCCAGCCATGGCAGTCACGTCGGTGGCTTTCACCGCCACCAGGCTGGCTTTCAGCGCGTGGTTGCGGCCTCTGCTCATCGCACCGGTGCACCGGACCCTCGCTCTCACCGCAATTCAGGGCTGGAGCGCTGGCACAGAGGTCAACCCCGTGGGTCCGTCGTACTACAACACCTTGATCCCCGGGCCCCCAGGCATTTCAAATGCTTGGATCTACTCGACCGAAATTGTCGATAAGGCTGGCCACGTGCTCACTTCAAAGTTCGTCGCTAATGCGTGCCCACTCCTCCATGCAGGCGTGTCAGGTGGACCGCCTTCAGGGACTGGTCGCACCGTGCACGCGCCAGCGGCCCCGACGGCACTTCCGGACTGCATCGCCAAGGTCGGCAGGACGTTCCGCGAGGTCGTGACCTACCAGCCCGCGAGCCGCTACTGGGCGTTCCAGTGGTACGAGTTGGCAATGTTTACCTTCTTGGCCCTGCTCTTAGCGGGGATCTGCGTGTGGTGGGTTCGCGACCGGATGGCCTGACCCTCGCCTCTGAGATCAGAGGTGGTCGAGACTGGAGAAGACAACGTCTTATTCAAACCAGCTGAGCTGCGGGAGCCGATGGCTGTGCTCGTGCCTTGATCGACGTGGACTTACGGGCAGTCGTGGCGGTCGGCAAGGTCATGTGACGCAGACCAACTGGCGGTCGCCGGGTACGGGGGGACGGGCATCTCTCGTGCAGACCCGACTTGACGCCGTTGGCCTTGTGTCGAGAACGCTAGATCATCGTTGTTCGATAAATCCCGGTTCCCCCAGAATGCAAGACAGGAGACGTGATGGCTTCGCGCACTTGGGTATCAAACGGCGCCCGTGTTCCTAAAGGTGTGCTCGACGTAGCCTGGTACGTGGTACTGATCGGCTCGGTTCTAGCCGTTGGGTTCCTCGTCGCGGAGAATGCCCGCGGCGCCCGCCCCTACGTCGACTTCCCGGTGGCATTCACCCTTCACGGGGCCTACGCGGTGACGGGAACAAGCGACCGTGCGTCGATCGTGCAGGCCGTAGGACAGCTCACGATCCAGCCGCCAGCGGAGCTGGCGGTGGTGGGTCTCGTCTTCGTTCTCGTAGGCGCGGCCTTCATCCTGGTTGTCTTGCACCAGCTCCGGAGCCTGGTGGCTGACGCGAAGACCGGGTCCCAGTTCGGGACCGGGAGTGCACGCCGGGTCCGCCTGATCGGTATTGCCATCATCGTCGTCGAGGTTATCCGCGCCCTCGGCGTGCTCGCTGGGTCCCTGTGGGCGCAGAGCCATGTTAGCAGCCCAGGGCTGAATTTCCGGGCAGCGTTCCCAATCAACCTCGAGGTCGTGGGCCTTGGCATCTTGGTGGTGCTGTTGGCGGAGGTGTTGCGACACGGGTCTGGCCTCCAAGCCGACCACGACCTCACCACCTGACGGAGGAGCCATGCGAGACGATCAGCCCGGCACGATGAACGGTTCCGATACACCGACGGCGTCCCATGATGTCGGCTGGACCGCGCCGTACCTCGGTGCGTCGGAATCTGAGCTTCGGGCCGCCGGACGTTCCACGCGTTTGCTTGCGATGGCCGACCAGCGCCGGTTGTTCCCGCACCAGGGTACGCTGGACCTTGGGGGCGCCTCCCTCAGCCTCGGAGGCTGGAGGACGCTCACGCCAAGCCAAGTGACGAGCGTTGAGTTGACTTTCACCGACGCCTACTCGCGTTGGATGGCTAGTGGCGTCCGAGGAGGCCGGTACTCGAGTTTCGGGCTGTTCGGCAGTCTCGGCAAACCGCTCGTCTTGCACCTCAATGGCGAGGACTCGATCTATCTGCTGATCGACTTTCGCTGGTTGACCGGTATCAACAGTGCTCGGGCGTGGGCGCCGCGGTTTACCAGCTGGGCCGCAGGGACGGACGTCCGGTGAATGCGGTCGACGGGTCGAGCAACGTATCGGTGTGTCGACCGCTCATCTCTCCCAGATCGAGCGCGGGTCGATGCGACGGCCAGACCGCGCCACCCTGATGAGTCTTGCCGAGCTGTATGGGCTCAACTACGACGTGGTCGCCACATAGTCGGGATACCTTGTCACCGAAGTCGCTCGGAGTTCAAGTGGCCTTGGCGGGTTGGCGCCCCGCCTATTCGTCGAACTCACGTAGCCCAGCGGGAAGCGTTGGACTATTTGGAGACGCTCCGGAACGCCGTAGTTCACGGTTCAAGCGATCTTGGCGGTTGACCCAATCAGGTAGCTCCGGACGGGTCACTGTTTGGGAATCAACAGGGAATCAAATGCGTATAACGGCTTCCCACAGGAGGCTACTAGACGGACTGAGCCGGAGCTGTTGTCAAGAGTTGTGTAAA
>Ga0307373_10002761_pt1 | contig 31388 bp, 28 predicted proteins | sample OX2MG_FD_202534 | JGI IMG/M metagenome (GOLD analysis project Ga0307373, IMG submission 202534) | Soil microbial communities from Risofladan, Vaasa, Finland - OX-2 | ecosystem: Environmental > Terrestrial > Soil > Coastal area > Acid sulfate soil | place: Finland: Risofladan, Vaasa | collected...
TCCGGATCGTGTTCGCCGCGCCTGTGGCCGCTCTCCGTGGCACATGAGGCCCCGCCGCCTTGCGGTGCCGTCGCTGACGCTCCGGATCGTGTTCGCCGCGCCCGTGGCCGCTCTCCGTGGCACATGAGGCCCCGCCGCCTTGCGCTGCCGTCGCTCACGCTCCGGATCGTGTTCGCCGCGCCCGTGGCCGCTCTCCGTGGCACATGCGGCCCCGCCGCCTTGCGCTGCCGTCGCTCACGCTCCGGATCGTGTTCGCCGCGCGTTGCGATCGGGCGTCAGACCCGCTCCAGCGCCATCGCCATTCCCATGCCGCCGCTCACGCAGAGCGTTGCCAGCCCGCGGCGGACGCCGCGCCGCTGCATCTCGTACAGCAGGGTCACGACGATCCGGGCGCCGGTGCACCCGATGGGATGGCCGAGGGCGATGGCGCCGCCGTTCACGTTCAGCCGGTCGCGGGCGATCGGCATGTCGCGGAGCACCGCCAGCACCTGCACCGCGAACGCCTCGTTCAGCTCGACCAGATCGAAATCGTCCAGTCCGAGCCCGGTCCGCTCGAACAGTTTCTGCATCGCCGGCACCGGGCCGATGCCCATCACCCGCGGATCGACTCCGGCGCTCGCCCAGCCGAGGATCCTGGCCATCGGCGTCGCGCCGGCCGCCCGCGCCCGCTCCTCGCTCGCCAGCACCAGCGCCGCGCCGCCATCGGTGATGCCGGACGAGGATCCGGCCGTGACGATGCCCGGATGCCCCTCCACCTCGCCGAACACCGGCGGAAGCTTCGCGAGCGTCGCCAGGGTCGTCCCGGCGCGGGGATGCTCGTCCTGCGACACGACGGTCGCTCGGCCCTTCGCGTCGGTCACGGCGACGGGGGCGATTTCGGCCGTGAACCGGCCGGCGGCGATCGCCGCCTGCGCGCGCGTCTGGCTCTCGAGCGCGAACGCGTCGGACTCCTCGCGGGTGATGCCGTACTGATGGGCCAGGACCTCTGCGGTTTCGCCCATGATGAGGCCGCAGAGGGGGCACTGGAATCCGTCGCGATACATCGCGTCGACCAGTGTGAAATTGCCCATCCGGTGGCCCCACCGCGCGTCGACCGCGTCGAGCATGTAGGGCATCCGGCTCATCGATTCGATGCCGCCGGCGAGCACCACCTCCGACTCGCCGAGCAGGATCGCCTGGGCGCCCGACGCCACCGCCTGCAGCCCCGAGGCGCACGCCTTGTTGATCGTCTGCGCCGGAGCGGCGTAGGGGACGCCCGCCCGCTTGGCGACCTGCCGGGCCGGATTGGGCCCCGACCCGGCCTGCCGGCCGTGTCCCATCAGCACTTCATCGATGGCGTCCGGAGGAAGGCCGGCCCGCTCGATCGCGGCGCGCGACGCGACCGCGCCAAGCTCAGCCGGATGGACCGCCAGAAACGACCCGCCGTATTTCCCGATCGGTGTACGCGCCGCCCCGAGTATGACAACGTTCCGCACAGCCATAAGCGCTCAATTGTACATCACCCTCCGGCAGGACCGGACAACCGCGGCGGCTCGCGCCGGTCCGCGCGCGCGGCGGGAACGTGGTGACCGGGCAGGGGACGAAGGCGCGGCACGCGGACCACGCGGTCCGGACGTCCGTCAGGCGATGCGCCCGGCCGCCGCGACGCTGACCGGGGCGACCGGCACGGTCAGGCGGAAACAGGCGCCGGAGGAGGACGGCATCAGGTCGAGCGAGCCGCCGTGCGCGCTGGCGATCCCGAAGGCGATCGAGAGGCCGAGGCCGGTCCCCTTGCCGACCTCCTTCGTCGTGAAGAACGGCTCGAAGATCCGCCCCGCCAGTTCCGGCGGGACGCCAGGACCATCGTCGCGGAGCTCGAGCAGCACGGCCCCGCCCGACAGGCCGGTGCGGAACCGCAGGCACCCGCCGCCCCCGGCGGCCTGCAGGGCATGCTCGGCGTTGAGGATCAGATTCAGCACGATCTGCTGGATCTCCTCGCGGTTGACGCTCACCGGCGGCAGGTCCGGGAAGTAGTCCTCTTCGACCTCGATCCGCGCCTCGCGCAGCTCGTAGGCGCGCAGGGCGACGGTCGACTCGACGATCTCGTTCATGTCCACCAGCTCGCGCTCGCGGGGCGATTTGCGGACGAAGGCCAGCAGGTTGCGGACGATCCGGCCGGCGCGCATCGCCGCCTCGCGCACGCGGTCGACATCGGCCCGGATCGCCGGTTCCTGCGGCGAGGCCAGCATGAGCTCGGTCAACCCGATGATCGACTGGAGCGGGTTGTTGATCTCGTGCGCGACGCCCGCGACCAGCTGACCGACGGCCGACAGACGCTCGCTCTGAATGAGCTGCTCCCGCACGCGCAGGTCGTCGGTGATGTCGCGCTCGACCCAGACGAAGTGCGTGAGCCCTCCGGCCGCGTCGAACAGCGGCACGACGCTGCACGCGGTGAAGAAGGTCGATCCGTCCGCGCGCTGCCGCAGCGCCGTGCCGTGCGCGGAGCCGCGCGCGAGGGCCGTCCCCGTCAGCTCGTCGCCGGCGTGCCGGGCCGATTCCGCGAACAGCGCCCGGGGCGGGATGGCACGGAGCTGCTCGGGCTCGTACCGGAACGTCCGGCAGAACGCCTCGTTGGCGTATTCGAACCGGTTGTCGCTCCGCTGGATAAGCACCAGGCTGTCGGTCTGCTCCAGCGCCTTGGCCAGCAGGCGGAGCCGCGCGCCGGCCTGTTTCAGCGCCAGACGCTGCACGGCGAACCGGCCCATCAGCAAGGCCAGCATCGAGACCATCGTCACGCCGGCCGAGAGCGCGCGGACGCCCGCCATCGGCTGCGAAAGGGGCCAGGCCGTTTCCGCGCCGTAGGCGACGACCGGCACGATGACGAGCGACGCGAAGATGAGGTACGGCTGGCCGCGCGCCGCGGACAGGTCGTCCGCCTCCGCTGCCCGCGCGTCGGAGGCCGGCGCCTGATCGGCCGCCCAGGCGTAGAAGACCAGCGGCACGAGCCACGCGAGGTCGTACACCGACCCGCTGCGGTACGTGCCGCTGGCAATCGCCCGCAGCGTCAGCGTCCGGAAGACCACGCCGATCGCCACCCCGGCCGCGAGGCGCCAGTAGGTCGCCTGCCACGCGGAGTCGCGCGCATCCCAGAGACTCCAGAGCAGGGCGAGCAGCAGCACCGGCCGCTGCACCGAGACGAACGTCTCGAGCGCCGCCATCGCGTTGGCGCGCTGGGCGGCCACCATGCCGGGGGCGACGACAAAGAAGGAGTAGAGGAAGCCGGCGACGACCGCGATGCCCACGATGTCGAGCGCCAGCACCGGCACGTCCGCCTCGCGAGTGCCCCGCTGCGGCCGGGCCATCAGCGCCAGCAGCGGCGCCATCGAGCCGAACAGCTGCAGCACCGAATGCCACTGCAGCCACGGCAGATCCCGCCCGAAGACGATCTCGTCCAGCGTCCAGCCGATCTCACCGAGCGACCAGAGCACCACGCCGAGCAGGAGCGTCGCCCAGAACAGCCACTGGCGCCCGGCCCAGTCCGACCGCCTCCTGACCACGGTCCAGACGAACAGCCCGGGCGCAAAGTACACCGCCGTGTCGCCGAAATAACGCCCCGCGACCGGATGCCCGGACAGCAGCCACGCGGTCGCGGCATAGGCCGCGCAGCACACGAGCCCGACCCGGAAGACATCTGATCTGGAGGAATCCATCTGATCTCTAGTCGGCACTTCGGGCGGCCGGGCTTAGCGCCCTCCGACCGGATCCGCGCCGCCCCGGGGAAGCGACCTGCGAAATTGTCACCGATTCGACCCGCACAATACGCCAGGCAGTTCCGGTTATCGGCCGGATCACTCAGATTCTGTGCAACGAAACACGACAGATGCGGTGCACTGACCCGCCAGAACGCGAACAGCGCGTCGGCGCCGCTTCTTCAACAGGCCAGCGCTAGCGTCCGGCCCCGGTCTCCGGCGGTGGCGGCGACGGGCCGGTCGCAGCACAGGCACTGACAACGTATTGACAAAGCGAGACTTGCCTCTCGGATTCCTTTCCACTGTGCTTTCCGGGGGCCGGGCCGATTGCTGGGAGGCCGGCCGGACCACCCGGGCGGCGCGTGTGTCGCCATGGCACCTTTTGGAGTCGGTCAGAGAGACGACTTTTTTCAACCCGTCTCGCCCCCGACGAGGCGACGGCACGATTTGCCGGCATTTTTTTGATGAGGCGCACAGAAAGCGGCTGGCGCGGTTCTTGTATAAATGGCGAGTAACAAGGGGGTGCGTATGATGAACAGTCTTCACGGCGACGAGGCTCAGATTCAGCCGAACCGCGTCCCCCCGCAGAAAGTCGTGGTCGTCAACGGCAGCACGGACATTCTGGACCTGCTCGAGTCGGCGATTGACGTCGGCCACTACGACGTCGTCTTCGTCGAGCCGGGCGACCGGGCGTACTCGCAGGTCAAGCGGGTGCAGCCGGATCTCGTCATCCTCTGCATGCGGATCGAGGAAGCCGAGGGCTTCTCCATCCTCTCGATGCTCAAGCTCGATCGGCAGACGTGCGACATTCCGATCCTCACCTACACGACCGAATTCGAAGGCCAGGAAACGGACGACGAGTTCGACGAGCCCACGCTGCCCGAGCGGACCACGCGACTGCCGCTTCGCATGAACTGACGGTCGCGCGCGTCGACCGCCTCCGCCCCCGGGCCGCCCGTGCTATAGTCCGGGGCCATCCATGCCGTCCGACAAGCGCGACAACGAGCGGATCGAGATCCTCGGCGAGCTCCGCGGCGAAGTCATGGTGTTTCAGCCGATGACGATCCGGGAGATCAGCCGCGGGGGGGCCCAGGTCGAAGTGGCGGTGCCGCTGCAGCTCGACTCGCTGCACGACTTCCGCCTGACGCTCGGGGATCGGTCGCTGGTGGTGAAGGGACGGGTGGCCCATTGCCGCATCAGCGACGTGGACCAGGAAACGGTGGTCTATCGGGCGGGGATCGAGTTCGTGGAACCCGATCCCCGCATCCAGGCGGTCATTACGGACTTCGTCGAAGCGATCAAGGCCGGGCGTCGGGCCGGCTGGGCAACGGGAGAGTCTTGATCGTCCGGGCCGGAAACGGCGGATTGACGTAGGCGCTCACGAGGCTCTCGTGACCGTCCGGTCCGATGGCCGCCACGCCGAAGATGTAGTCGTCGATCGAGGTTCCCGGCAGGACGACCTCGGTCACGTTCCCGACCCGCATCGCGTGCTGCCAGTCCAGCGACCATCCACTGCGCCACACCACGCGATACCCCACCGCTCCGGGCGACGGCTGCCAGTGGAGCTCGGCATCGTAGCCGGTCGGGCCGCGGCCGATCATGGCCCGGCCGTGCTCGTTGAGGACGACCGGCGCGGGCGGCGCGAGCGCCAGGTTCGCGGCGGCGGCGGCGTTGACGCGCGCGTTGTCGGCCAGGTAGGTCGGCGACACGTGGTCGGCCGTATCGAGCACCGAGTGCTGCTGCGTGAAGGTCTCCATCGACGTCGTGAAGCGCACGGCCGCATAGCCGAACTCGTTGAACGAGCTGTGGTCGCCCCCCCGGCCGAAGCGGTCCTGCCGCGCGATGAGCTCGACGCGGTGGGACGGGATGTAGATGCCGGCCATCCGCCACACGTAGCGGGCCAGCTCGCGCGACGGGGAATCCATCGGCCCCACCGAGAAGACGCGGACGCTGGACGAGTCGACCAGGCCGTTGCCGCCCGACGGATCGCCGACGATGTCGTTGTTGAGGTCGGCGTCGATGACGAGCTTCTCCTCGGCCGCCTTGTGGGCGTGCAGCCAGGAGCCGATGAGCCCTTCCTCCTCGCCGGCGAACGCGATGAACACGATCGTGTCGTTGAAGTGCAGCCCGCTCTGCGAGAAGACCCGCGCCAGCTCCATCGTCAGCGCGACGCCGCTCGCGTCGTCGTTGGCGCCGGGGGCGTAGTTGTCCGTGTGGACCCAGTCGAAACGGCCGCTGCTGGCGGACGCCGGTCCGGTCTTGTCGGCCGGCTCGGGAATCCGCGCCACCGAGTCGTAGTGTCCGCTGATGTAGATGCGGCGGCTCGTCCGGCCCGGCAGGATCGCCATGACGTTCCGCAGCTCGACGTTCCGCGTGAGCCGCGGCCCCTGCTTGGCCACCTCGTAGGTGTCGTAGCTCACCTGCAGACGCGGGCTGTAGCTCTTGAACTGTTCGAAGATCCACCGGCGCGCGGCGCCGATGCCGCGGGTCGGCGAATCGGTCTCCGACATCAGGTTGCGCGTGTGAAAGCTCTGGAGCTTCCGGACGGTGGCGATCAGCCGATCGGGCGAGATCGCGCCGAGCAGCTTGACGATCTGCGGGTCTCTCGTGATGTGGTCGCCGGCTTCCTGAGCCGGCGCCGTCGAGGGCGTCGCGACGACGACGAGCAGTGCGAAGAGCAGCGGTGTGAGAGATTTCGTCCAGGTGGTCGTCATTTGACCTTCAGGTACTCCAGGTAGTCGCCCGACTCGATCCGCGGTGCGCGGCCGAGCGGCGCGTTGTAGAAGTACACCCAGGCAGACTCGTTGCGGTTGTCGTCGAGCGTCACCGGGGTCTCGACGCGGGTGTACAGGCTCGTGTCCGGGTCGCCCGGCCGATATCCCTCGATCGTGTCGAGCTCCTCGAGGACCGGCGCCGGGTCGTCCATCCGGTAGACCTCGCCCCACACCCGACCGTCGGACGCGGGGATCGCCGCAGGATAGATGCCGACGTCGAACAGGGCGGCCTGGATCCAGCCGCGCCCGATCGTCCGGAGGCTCGGCTCGAGCCTGGTGCGGCCAGGCCGGGCGAACCCCCTCATCAGCGTCCCGTAGAAGAACACCAGGTCAGTCATGGCTGAGTGTCCACAGCCTGCCGGCCGCGGGCCCCCCGTACTTTCAGGTCCCGCCGTCACCGCGGCCGGTGGAACACCGGCGGCCTCGGCAGGAATCCGACCATCATACTCGCCGGACGTGGAAAAGGCCGCGCCGGTGCACCCGCACCTCATCCATTCGCCACCGGTCAGCCGGTCCGACGCGCGCCCCCGGCGACACAGTACCCCCCAGATACCGGCAGCAGCGCATCCGTCCGATCGGGCCCCTTTGCTCGCAGGAACAGTCCGGGACACGGATCGGTTGTCAACGCCCGTGCCAGGGTGCGTCAGACGCCGGTCTCACCTGGAGGGAAAAGCTGGAACCGCAATGAAAAGTGCGTATGCGCCAGTGTAGGGGCAGGCCTGCAGGGAGTCAAGACGCCGGCGAGGCGCCGGCGCGCGGGTGACAAAGTTTTACGAGCCGATCATGCCGGCGTTACCGGGGCGACCGGCCGCCGCCCGGCTGGTGTCCCATCCGCTGCGGGAGCCGGTCGAGCATGCGGGCCGGCACGGCGAACGACAGGGAGACATCGCGGCCGGTCCCGCCCATCTGAATGGACTGGACCAGGTCCTGCAGATCGGCCCGGGAGCCGCTCTGCATGCGGGCGAGCGCGACGAAGCCCTTGACCACGTCCCGCAGGTTCTGCGCCGACTGGTCGTCGCGGGCTTCGGCCCGCACCGTCGCGCGCAGGCCATCGTCCACCTGCCCGGAGACCGAGAACCAGGTGATGGGGGGGATCTGCTTCGCGATCCCTTCCGGCAGGTGCGCCTGCGCCCGCAGTTCGTCGAACTGGCCGACCGCCCAGGCATCGCCCTGGCTGTTCTCACGGACCAGTCGCATCAGTTCGCTGTTGGAGGTGACGTTCGCGCCGCGGCCGGCGCGCAGGTCGACCGCCGACTGCACCAGCGGGAGGCTGCCGACCGCCACCAGACCGGGCTGGACGAACGCGAGCGCCAGCGTATGTCCCTCGGCCGCCCCGTCGTGGACCAGGATCCGGGTCCCCTGGTAGGTCTCGGCGTGGGCTCCCTGCTTCTGCATCAAGTCATCGATCTTCTGCTGGTCGAACCGGCCGCTGGCGAGCACCAGCCCGACCGGCTGATGCGACCCGGTGCCGGGGGCCAGGCAGGCCACCAGCCGGTCGATATCATGATCGACGTCAATCCCGGTGCGCTCCTCGAACTGCCGGCGTCCCTGCTCGCCCGGCTCGACCCGGAGCATCTGCTGGCGGAAGCGCGAGTTCATCACGTCGTGCACGTTGGCGTAGGCGACCACCGTGGCGTCGGCCGGGACGTACCGCAGCTCGGCAGGTCCTGCCGACCGGGCCAGCCCACCCGGCACGCCGCGATAGTAGGCGACCAGCCCCACGCCCAGACTGGCGACGAGCACGAGCAACGAGCCGATGAGGAAATAGCGGGTCCTGCTGGTCATGGCGATCGGGTGCTCCCTATGCACCCTAGACGGAGAGTCGCCTGCCGAAGTTCCCTGAAGCCGCCTGGGGAGCGCCCCGGCCGCGCCCGGCGACCGGCGACGGCCGGCCGTCAGGGCTCGAGCACGTACTCCCGCGAAGATACCACCCGCGCCGCCAGGATCAGGAAGCCGACCCCGATGACCGCCAGGCTGACCAGACTGGTGGCGGGGGTGGGCAGGTCGCGGAAGAGGGACTGGAGGAGGCTGACCGTGGAATCCTGGGGCATCGCCTGGGGGACGAGCGCCTGCAGGTAGTACGCGATCGTCAGGTGGCGCAGGTAGCCGGGGACGGCCATCACAATCGGCTCCCAGCCGAACGCGAAGACGAGGCCGACGATCAGCGGCCGATTGAGCCACGCGCCGATGAAGGCGAACAGCGATCCGTAGACGGCGAGGCCGGCCGCGATGAGGCCGAGATCGACCACCAGCTTCGGGAACGTCGCCGCGATCGATCCGCCCGGCGGCACGATCACGAAGTAGACGACCGCGACCGCCGGCAGGGTGATGAGCGCCGTGCAGGCGAGATAGGCGAGGTACTTGCCGACCAGGACGGCGCCGCGCGGAATCGGCCGCGTGAACAGGTAGGTGATCGTCCGGTCGTCGACCTCGTCCGCGATGAGCGCGGTCCCGTAGAACACGCCGAGCACCGGCACGACGAAGCGGATGAACAGGACCCAGATGATGACGCCGAACAGATCCGGGCCGGCAACGCGGACCCCCTGCACCTGCATGCCCGGGAGGCCGAAGGCCTGCAGCAGCCGGATGGCGATGGCGAGCACGACCGGCGCGCCGACCAGCAGCAGGAGGAGGATCGTCCGGCGCGACCACAGCATCTCGCCGAGCGACAGATCGAACACGCGCACCGCCGCCGTCCAGAACGGCGTGCGCCCGTCGAGGCCAGTCCGCGGACCCATCAGCGCCCCTTTCACTTCACCAGATAGCGGAACACCGCCTGCAGATTGTCGTCCGGCGAGGTGACCTCGTGAATGGGCCCCGCCTCTCCGGAGGCCGCCAGCGCCGTCAGCCGGCCGTAGAAGACGTCGGGCTTGGCGGTCTCCACGGTCACCGAGCCGTCCCCGAACTTCAGGCTGAGCACATCGTCGGCGGCCAGCAGGAGCCGGGCGAGCCCGCGGGGCTGGTCGGCCCGGATGTGCACCGTGTGCGGGTGCTCGTCGATGAGATCGCGGATCTGATGAACGTTCCCCTCGGCGAGGATCCGGCCGTTGTTGATCAGCAGGATGTCCGAGGTCATCATCTCGACCTCGTGCAGGACGTGGCTCGAGACGATCAGGCTGCGGCCGTTGCGCCCCCAGTCGCGGATCAGCCGGATCGCGTGGCGGCGGGCGATCGGATCGAGGCCCGACAGCGGCTCGTCCAGCACGAGCAGCTCCGGGTCGTGCGCGATCGCCTGCGCGAGCTTGAGACGCTGGCGCATGCCCTTGCTGTACCCGCCGATCTTCCGGCCGGCCGCGTCGGTGAGCTGGACGACCTCCAGGGCCCGGGCCGCCGCCTCGCGGCTCGCCGGCTCGTCGAGCCCGTTCAGCCGGAGCAGCGCGGCCACCCAGTCGAGGCCGGTCATCCGGTCGTAGAAGGCGTCCTGCTCGGGACAGAAGCCGATGCGGCGGAACAGCGCCGGGCGGTTCCAGATCGGCTCGCCGAGGACGCGGACCGTCCCCTGGCTCGGCCGGAGCTGCCCGGTGATCAGCTTGAGGAACGTGGACTTGCCGGCCCCGTTCGGCCCGAGCAGCCCCGTGACGCCCGGCGGAACGGCGACGGTCACGTCGTTCAGGCCGATGACCTGGCCGTACCACTTCGACAGACGCTCGGTCTGGATGACGGCCGCCGGCGCGGCCGCGGTCGTGCTCATGTCACGACCTCCACGCCGCGCACGCGCCAGGCGAGGACCCCGCACGAGGCGGCCATCAGGCCGAGGACCATCAGCAGCGCCACCGGCCACGGCATGTCGTAGTGCAGCGGAAGATGGAAGATGGCGTCGCCGATCTGCGTCAGGTCGGCCGAGAACGAGATCCAGGACAGCGACGTGCCGCCGGTCACGACCGCCAGCACCGCGACGATCGCCTGACTGAAGAAGAGGAACGCCGTGTACATGATGCCCACGAAGCGGCTGTTGCGCGACAGCGACGAGAGCGCCAGCATCGCGAACGTGATCATCGTCACTTCCAGGAACGCGAACACGGTGACCGCCGGGAAGAGGTAGAGGTGATCCCGCAGGAACGTCAGGTTGCCGGCGAACGCCATCTGGACCACGAGCAGCAGGAGCGCCGGCACCCACGTCACGAACAGCAGCAGCGACGCCAGGATCGCCGCCTTGCCGGCGACGTAATCGGCCCGCGTCAGCGGCTTGGAGAGGTACAGCTGCAGCGCGTTGGCGCGGCGATCGTTGGCGATCAGCCCGGCGCCGACGAACACGCTGACCACGAAGACGAAGATCCCCTGCTGCTGGAGGAACTGGCGGAACGTGTCGGCGGTCGGGGCCAGGAACTTCGCCTGCGGGAAGTTCGCCGCGGCGTAGATCTGCACCGCGCGGACGAAGAACGGCGCCCACGCGAACAGCAGCACCGCCAGGAGCGCGCGGCGCCGGAACACCGCCCGCAGCCCGGCCATCGCAATCACCGTCCAGGCCGTGCCGTGCGGCTCCCGGTGTCCGCCGTATCGGCGGTAGCCCTGATCGTGGATGGCCATGCTCGGTGCTCGGTGCTCAGTGCCCGGTGCTCGGATGCTCGGGCGTTCCGGCGTTCGGGCCGTCCGCCCCCGGCGCTCCGGCGCCGAGCGCACGCACGAACACGTCCTCGAGCGTCGGCACGCTCGGGCGCAGGTGCCGCACCTGGACTCCTTCACGCGCCGCGAGGGCGAACAGCGTCCGGGCCGTGCCGTCCGGCGGCATGAACACGCGCATCACGTCCTCGTCGGTGGCGCGGCACTCGATCCCCTCCGCCTGCAGCACGCCCACGAACCGCTGCTCGTCGCCCTTGACCCGGAGCTCGAACACCTGGCCGCCCGTGCCCCGGAGCTGATCGATCGCGCCGGCGGCGGCGACCCGCCCCTTGTCGAGCACGACGACGCGGTCGCACGTCGCCTCGACGTCGGGCAGCACGTGCGAGGACAGAATCAGGTTCAGGCCGCGGCCGTGCGCCAGGTCGCGGATCAGGACCAGCATCTCGTCGCGCCCCTTCGGGTCCATGCCGTTCGTCGGTTCGTCGAGAAACAGCAGGTCCGGATCGTGCACCAGCGCCTGCGCGAGCTTGATCCGCTGGCGCATGCCGGTCGAATAGGTCTCGACGTTGCGGTAGCGCGCTTCCCCCAGCCCGACGTACTGCAGCACCTCGTGCGCCCGCTGCATGGCGTCGGTCCCCGGCAGCCCGGCCAGTTGCCCGCAGTACGCCACGAACGTCACGGCGTTCATCCCGGGAATATAGGCGTCCATCTCCGGCATGTACCCGATGCGCCCGCGGATCTCCAGCGGCGCGACCGTGACGTCCAGCCCGAGCACCTCCATGCGCCCGGCGGCCGGCACGACGAACCCGAGCAGCGCCTTGATCAGCGTGCTCTTGCCGGCGCCGTTCGGGCCGAGGAGGCCGACGGCGCCCGGCTCGAACGACACGGTCACGTCGCGCAGCGCCCAGGTGCGGCCGTAGGCGACGCTGACGCCGTCGAGGCGGACCACGGGGGCGGGAGGGGCCGCGGACATCGGTTCGGTCATGTCACTGGCCATAGACGAGCGTTGCGCGACCGGTGTTCCCGGCGGCGGGGCGGCTCACGCCGGGATGGTGCCCCGCAGTCCGAGATCGTCCGCGCGTTCGCGCATGAACCGGATGACGTTCGTGATGTGCTCCTCGAGCGGCAGGCCCAGCTCGTCCGCGCCGAGCTGCAGATCCTCGCGCCTGACGGCGCGGGCGAACGCCTTGTCCTTCATCCGCTTGACGACCGACTTCGCCTCCAGATCCAGCACGCTCTTCGAGGGCCGGACCAGCGAGGCGGCGGTGACGAAGCCCGCCATCTCGTCGCACGCGAACAGCGTGTGCTCGAGCCGCGACTCGCGCGGCGTGCCGGTATAGTCCGCGTGCGACAGGATCGCGCGGATGACGACCTCCGGATAGCCGAGGCCCCGCAGGATCTCCGCGCCCCTCAGGGGATGGTCGGGGGCCGCGGGCCAGCGCTCGTAGTCGAAGTCGTGCAGCAGCGCCACGACGCCCCACAGCGCTTCGTCTTCGTCGAACAGCCGCGCGTAACCGCGGACGGCCGCCTCGACCGCCAGCGCGTGCTTGCGCAGGCTCTCCCCCGCCGTGTATTCGGTCAGCAGCGCCCAGGCGGCGTCTCGCGTCAGGTCCATGGGCTGCCATCATAACCCTTCCCGGGACGCGCCCGGACGCCGCGCGCCGATCGGGGCCGGCACAGGCGTGGTATAAACAACCCAGTTCCGCGTCGATCCCAAGGAGCCGTGCATGGCGAACTCCGCGCAGCCGGCCGCGCCGGCGACGGCGGCCACCACCCTCGACACCGAGTTCCACCGCGGCCTCGGGCTGTTCGACTCGACGATGGTCGTCGTCGGATCGATGATCGGGTCCGGCATCTTCATCGTCTCGGCGGCGATGGCCCGGCAGGTCGGGAGCGCCGGCTGGCTGCTGCTCTCCTGGGTCATCACGGGCGTCCTGACTGTGACCGCGGCGCTCTCCTACGGCGAGCTGGCGGCCATGATGCCGCGGGCGGGCGGCCAGTACGTCTACCTGCGCGAGGCGTTCTCCCCGCTCTGGGGCTTCCTCTACGGCTGGACGCTGTTCCTGGTCATCCAGACCGGCACGATCGCGGCGGTCGCGGTCGGGTTCGCGCGCTACCTGGGCGTGCTGGTCCCCTGGATTTCGGACGGGCGCTACCTGATTCCGCCGGTCCACGTCACGGCCGGCTACGCGCTGTCGCTGTCGACCACGCAGCTGGTCGGCCTGCTGCTGATCGCGCTGCTGACCTGGACGAACACGCGCGGGCTCGACTGGGGCCGGATCATCCAGAACGTCTTCACCGTGGCCAAGACCGGCGCCCTGATCGGCCTCATCGCCGTCGGGCTGCTGCTCGGCTGGAACGCGACCGCCCTCCATGCCAACTTCCAGCACCTGTGGACGCCGACGGGCGCCGTCGACATCGTGCCGGGCTGGTCGGCCGCGACCGTGTTCGGCCTGTTCCTGGCGATGGGCGTCGCGCAGACCGGATCGCTGTTCTCGTCCGACGCGTGGAACAACATCACGTTCACGGCCGGCGAAGTGAAGAACCCGCGGCGCAACATCCCGCTGTCGCTGGCGCTCGGCACGTCGATCGTCATCGGCATCTACCTGCTCGCCAACGTGGCGTACCTCGTCACGCTGACGCTCAGCCAGATGCAGCACGCGACCGACGACCGCGTCGCCACCGCCATGCTCGACGCGATCTTTCCGGGCGCCGGCGTCGTCATCATGGCGGTCGCGATCATGGTCTCGACCTTCGGGTGCAACAACGGCCTGATCCTGTCGGGCGCCCGCGCCTACTACGCCATGGCGCGGGACGGCCTGTTCTTCAGGCGCGCCGGCATCCTGAACGCCCGGAAAGTGCCCGCCTGGGGCCTCGTCGTGCAGGGCGTCTGGGCCGCCTTCCTCGTGCTGCCCCGGACCTACAATCCGGTCACGAAGACCTACGGGAACCTCTACAGCGACCTGCTCGAGTACGTGATCTCGGCCGCGCTGGTGTTCTACATCCTCACCATCTCGGGGATCTTCCGCCTGCGCCGCACGCGCCCCGACCTCGACCGGCCTTACAAGGCGTTCGGCTACCCGTACGTGCCGCTGCTCTACATCGCGGGCGCCGCCGCGATTCTGTTCGTCCTGTTCGGCTACCGCACGTCCACGACCTGGCCCGGCATGGCCATCGTGCTGCTCGGCGTGCCGGTCTACTTCCTGTGGAAACCCAGACATTCATGATCGTCCACACCGACTACCTCTGGTTCAACACCGCCAAGCGGCAGGAATTCATCCGCATCACCGACGAGGTGCGCACCATCGTCCAGGCGAGCGGCGTCCGCGACGGCATGGCGCTGGTCTCCGCGATGCACATCACGGCCGGCGTGTTCGTGAACGACTGGGAAGCGGGCCTGATCGAGGACTTCCAGGTCTGGCTCGAGAAGCTCGCGCCGGCCGGCCGCGACTACCACCACCACCTGACGGGCGAGGACAACGCCGACGCCCACCTGAAACGGACGCTCATGGGCCATCAGGTCATGGTGCCGATCACCAAGAGCGATCTCGATCTCGGCCCGTGGGAGCAGGTCTTCTACGCCGAGTTCGACGGCCAGCGGCGCAAGCGGGTCATCGTCAAGGCCATGGGGATGGCGTGACCGACGCGGGCGTCCCGCCGGGCGGGCCGGCGGACCGGGACACGGCGCGGCGCTATCCGCCCCGGCCGGTCGTCGGGGTCGGCGCCGTCGTGGTGGCCGGCCGCCGGATCGTGCTGGTGCGCCGCCGGTTCGAACCGCTGGCCGGGGAATGGAGCCTGCCGGGCGGCGGCGTCGAGCTGGGCGAGACGCTGCAGGCGGCGACCTGCCGCGAGGTGCGCGAAGAGACCGGCCTCGAGATCGAGGTCGGCCCGCTGCTCGAGCTGTTCGAGCCGATCCTGTGCGACGAGTGCGGCACCGTCCGCTATCACTACGTGATTGCCGACTACCTGTGCCGCGTCACGGACGGACAAGCGGTCGCGGGCTCGGACGTCGACGCGGTCGCGCTGGCCGCGCCCGACGCGCTCGATCCGTACCGGCTGACCGGGACCGCCCGCCGGGTGATCGCGAAAGGGGTCGAACGGGCGAAGGACACGGGCTGGTGGGAGGCCGCGGCGCCCCACAGCGGGGCACGCGCGGAGCGGGAACCCCGGTGAGCGGGACCCGGACGCCGCGGGCGCTCAGGGCCCCGCGTCCGGCGCGCCGGTCGCCGCCGTCAGGACGAGGCTCGCGTCGGCGTTGAGGTCGCTGCCGGCGCGCATCCCCGCCCTGAAGGCCCGGAGCCCGGCCGCCGCGATCATCGCCGCGTTGTCGGTCGAGAGCGCGAGGGGCGGCACGAAGACCGGCAGTCCGAGCTGCGCGCCGCGCGCGATCGCGGCCGCCCGCAGGCGGCTGTTCGCCGACACGCCGCCGGCAATCCCGACGCTCCGCGCGTGCCAGCGCCGCGCCGCCTCGAACGTCCGGTCCAGCAGGGCGTCCACGACGACCCGCTGAAAGCTGGCGCAGATGTCCGCGACGTCCCGGTCCGACAGCGCCGGACCGGCCGCCTCCTCCGTCCACGGCGTGCCCCGCCGGCCGGCCACGCCCCCGGCCCCGCCCGCCTGGCGCGCCTGGACGTCGCGCAGCACGGCCGTCTTCACCCCGCTGAAGCTGAAATCGAGCCGCCCCGGATCGAGCGGCGCATTTCGATCGGCGTGGGTGATCCGCGCCACCGGAAAGTCGACGGCGTGCTCGTCGCCCTCCCTGGCCAGCCGATCGATCACCGGGCCGCCCGGATACCCGAGCCCCAGCAGCTTCGCCACCTTGTCGTACGCCTCGCCGGCCGCATCGTCGCGGGTCCGCGCGAGCAGGCGGTAGGCCCCCGGCTCGGGCACGAGGTACAGGCTGGTGTGCCCCCCCGACACGACGAGCACCATCGCGGGCAGCGGCAGCGGGCCGTGGTGGAGGAAGAGCGATTCGATGTGGCCGGCCAGATGGTGCACCGGCACGAGCGGCAGCCCGCGGGCCGCCGCCAGCGCCTTGGCGAACGACAGGCCGACGAGGAGCGACCCGACCAGCCCGGGCCCCTGCGTGACGGCGACCGCATCGAGCGCTCCCAGCCCGACGCCGGCGTCGCTCAACGCCCGATCGACGACGCCGCAGATGTCGCGGACGTGCTGGCGCGACGCCAGCTCGGGGACGACCCCGCCCCACTCGCGATGGATCGGGACCTGCGAGGCGACCACCGACGACCGGACGGCCCAGGGATGCGCCGGGTCGCCGGTTTCGGCGACCACCGCGGCGGCGGTCTCGTCGCACGAGGTTTCGATGCCGAGGATCAGCATGAGGCCGGACGCTAGCCGGCGGCCGTGAGTTCGGCCTGAACGGCCCGCGACAGCGAGTCGGCGTACGGGGCCCGGCAGATGCCGCGTTCCGTGACGATGCCGGCGACCAGCCGGGCGGGCGTGACGTCGAACGCCGGGTTGCGGACGTGCGCCCCTTCGGGGGCGAGCCGCGTCGAGCCGACGTGGGTGACTTCGCGCGCGGCGCGCTCCTCGATCGGGATCCCCGTGCCGTCGGCCGTCGCCAGATCGATCGTCGAGGTGGGCGCCGCCACGTAGAACGGAATGCCGTGGGCGTGCGCCAGGACGGCGACCGCGTAGGTGCCGATCTTGTTGGCGACGTCGCCGTTGGCGGCAATCCGGTCCGCGCCGACCACCACCAGGTCGATCTGGCGCTGGCTCATCAGCGCCCCCGCCATGTTGTCGGTGATGACGGTGGTGTCGATCCCGTCGCGGACGAGCTCCCACGCGGTGAGCCGGGCGCCCTGCAGGAACGGGCGGGTCTCGTCGGCCAGCACGGTGATCCGCTTGCCCTGCTCGACGGCGCCCCGGATGACGCCGAGGGCGGTGCCGTAGCCGGCGGTCGCCAGCGCCCCGGCGTTGCAGTGCGTGAGGATGCGCGCCCCGTCGGGCACCACCTCCGCGCCGAAGGCGCCGATCGCGCGGCAGCTGGCGACATCCTCGGCGTGGATCCGCTCGGCCGCCGCGTCCAGGCGGTCCTTGATCTGGGCCACCGACTCCCCGGCGCCGGCGGCGTCGGCGAACGTCTTCTTCATCCGATCGATCGCCCAGAAGAGATTGACCGCCGTCGGCCGCGTGGCGCCCATGAGCTCGCACGTCCGGTAGAACTCCGCGGCGAACTTCTGGGTGCCGCTCGCCTTGCTCTGGCGCATCCCGAGCGCGATGCCGTAGGCGGCCGCCACGCCGATGGCGGGCGCCCCGCGAATCACCATCGACTTGATGGCGCGCGCCACCTCCGGCGCGGTCCGGCAGGTCACGTAGACTTCCACGCCAGGCAGCTTGCGCTGGTCGATCATGACGACGGTGTCACCGGTGCGGGCAATGGTCGGCAGCATGGCGATCTGATGATAGCAGGATCGGCACGCGACCCTGGAAGCGGGCGTCTCGCGCCCTACAGGCGCGCGATGATCCCCTCCAGCACGGCCGCGAACTGGCGGCTGGCCTGGCGGGCCGTGGCCAGCACTTCCTCGTGCGCGAGCGGCCTGGGACGCACGCCGGCCGCCGTGTTCGTGATGCACGACAGGCCCAGCACCTCGATTCCCATGTGCCGGGCGACGATCGTCTCGGGCACGGTCGACATGCCGACGATGTCGGCGCCCAGCGCCCGGAGCGCGCGGATTTCGGCCGGCGTCTCGTAGTTCGGGCCGCGCACCGCCGCGTACACGCCGTGCGGCAGGAGGAGCCCGATCTCGCGCGCGGCTTCGGTGGCCACGAGCCGCAGCCGCCGCGTGTACGCCTCAGTCATGTCGGGAAAGCGGGGGCCGAACCGTTCGTCGTTCGGCCCGACCAGCGGGTTGAACCCCATCAGGTTGAGGTGGTCGGCAATGACCATCAGCGCCCCCGGCGGGTAGCTCGTGTTGATGCCGCCGGCGGCATTGGTCAGGACGAGCACCTTCACGCCGAGCGTCCCGAGCACGCGGACGCCGAAGGTCACGGTGTCCGGGTCGGGCGTCTCGTACGCGTGCACGCGCCCCGCCAGCACGGCCACCGGGCGCTCGCGCACCGACCCGACGACCAGCCGGCCGTCGTGGCCCGGCACCGACACCTCCGGCCAGTGCGGGATCTCCCCGTAGGGAATCGACACCGCGTCCACGAGGCGGCCGGTGAAATCGCCGAGTCCCGAGCCGAGCACGACGGCGACGGGGGGAAACAAGGGGACGCGGGCGCGGATCGCCTCGGCGGCCGCCGTGACGCGGGTGAAGTCGTTCATCGCAGCAGTATGCCCGCAATCGCCGCCGTGAGGAAATTCGCGGCCGTGCCGCCGAGCATGGCGAGCAGCCCCAGCCGGGCGAGATCGTGCCGGCGGTTCGGCGCGAGCGCGCCGATCCCGCCGATCTGGATGCCGATCGACCCGAAGTTGGCGAACCCGCACAGCGCCAGCGTCGCCAGCGTGAAGGAGCGCGGCGCGAGCGCGGCCTTCATCGGCCCGAGCTGCGAGTAGGCCACGAGCTCGTTCAGCACCATCCGCGTGCCGAGCAGATTGCCGATCGCCGGCGCATCGTGCCACGAGATGCCCAGGCTCCAGGCGACCGGCGCGAGCACCCACCCGAAGATCTGCTGCAGGCTCAGCCCGGCGACGCCGAGCAGGCCGTTGACCATGGCGATCAGCGCCAGGAACGCGATCAGGATCGCGGCGACGTTCATCGCCAGCCCCAGCCCTTCGAGCGTCCCCCGCCCCGCCGCGTCGATGACGTTGACGTCCTGCCGCACCGTCTCGCGCGGCACGGTGCCCATGGTCTTCGGCGTGCCGGTCTCGGGCACGAGCATCTTCGCGACCAGGATGGTGCCGGGCGCGGTCATGAAGACGGCCGTCAGCAGGTGCCGGGCGTCGATCCCGCACAGCATGTAGGCGGCCCTCATGCCGCCGGAGACGTGCGCCATGCCGGACGTCATGACGGTCATCAGCTCCGAGCTGGTCAGGTCGGGCAGATACGGCCGGATGGTCAGCGGGGCTTCGGTCATGCCCATGAAGATGCTGGCCGCGACGTTGAGCGACTCGGCGCCGCTCGCGCGCACGAAGCGCCGCATCGCCCAGGCGAACGCGCGGACCAGCGCCGGCAGGATGCGCAGGGGTAGAGCACCGCCGACAGCGCCGCGATGAAGATGAGGGTCGGCAGCGCCTGGAAGGCGAAGATCGCCCCGAACCGCCCTCCCTGCGGGCCGAGGACGTCGGTCATGATCTTCGGCCAGACCTCCCGGTCGCCGAGCGGGCCGAACACGAACGCCGCGCCGACGCCGGCAAACCCCAGCAGGCTGTTGATGCCGTCGCCAAGCCGCTCGAACACCCGCTGGCCCACCCCGGTCCGCAGCACCACGAGGGCGATCGCGAACTGCAGGCCGAGCCCCCAGCCGACCGTCCGCCAGTCGATGGCCGATCGATCGGTCGAGCCGGCGTACAACAGCGTCAGGATCAGGATCACGCCGACGGCCGACTGGCACCGGACCGATCCGCCGACCCGCGCGGCCAGATACGCCAGCAGCGCCACCCCGAGCGCGGCCGCCAGCCACAGGAGGTCCCGCCTGGACAGCCGTCCGGGCCGGGCCGTCCACGGGGCCGCCCCGTCTCCCGTCGCCGGGGCAGGTGCGGCCGCGTCCACGCCCATCACCTCGAGCGGAGCGGCCATCTCGCCGTTCGCCATGGTCTCGATCTCCCGTACAAACGCCGCCCGACGGCCGGCCTGCGCGCCGCCGAGTCTACCGGCGTTCCGGCTGGACAGGATCTGCCGATAAGCGATATATCACGGTCGGAACGCCAGCCCATGACCCAGGTCCCCCAGCTGTCTCCCGAGCTTGCGCGCGGGGTCTCCTCGTTCGCCCGGGCGCTCATCGCCGCCGCCCGGACCTGGACGCTCTATCCGCCCGAACACCCCGCGGTCGGCGCCGCCGTTGACCGGCTCGCCGAGGCGATCGCGCAGGTGACGGCCGGCGCCATCTTCTCGATCGCGGCGACGCCGGACGCGCTCCTGGTCGAGGGGGCCGCCCCGGCCGGGCGCGAACTGCACGTCGCCGACGCGGCCGCGCTCCTGCACGACCGCGACATCCTGCATCTCACGTTCGCCGGCCACGTGCCGCTCCCCGCGCTCCGGTCGCTGCTGGCGCTGCTGGCGCTCGACGCCGCCGCGCGCCGGGCGCGCGGCGGGCCGGCCGCGATCTGGGCGGCCGACGGCGATCCCTCCGTCACCATCGAGCAGATCGACTACCTGCGCGTGCTGGAGGATCGGGAGCCGCCGCCCGACACCCGCCGCCGCGACGACGTCTGGCGCGCGATCGCCCGGACGATCATCGAGGGGCGGACGGTGTTCGACGAGCGGGCGCAGCTGCGGCTGCTCGAGATCGCGGGCGACCCGGACGAAATCGTGGATCTCGCGGCCGCCGTGATGGCGCCGATGCACGCGTCCGACGGCTCCCCGATGATCACCACCCAGGCGGCCACGGTGCTGGCCGCCTTCCGGCGGCTGAGTTCCATCGTGTCGGTGATGGCGGCCGATCAGATGAGCTCGCTCATGCGGAACCTGAGCGAGGCGGCGAGCCGGCTGGCGCCGCACGTGGTGATGCAGATCATGCGGAGCGCCGATGAACCGGGTGAAGCGCTGTCGGTGGTCGGCGGCCTGGCGGGCGCCTTCGACGACGTCCAGGTGGCCCGGCTGCTGGCGGCGGCGCTCGCCACCGAGGGGCAGGCGACCGAGCGGCTCGCGGAGGTGTTCAACACGATCGCGCCCGATCCGGAACGCCGGCGGCGCGTCCTCACCATGACGCGCTCGCTGCTCCACGAGAGCGATTTCGGGCGGACGGGTCAGTTCCAGGTGCTGTGGTCGTCGATGGAAGAGCTGCTGCTGTCGTACGACGAAAGCCCGTACGTCTCGGACTCGTACCGGGCGGTGCTGGACGGATCGGGCCGCCGCGCCCGGGCCATGGCGGCGCGCGACCTGCCGCCGGAACTGCCGGCGTGGCTCGAGACGCTCGGGCAGGACAACGTCCGGCGCCTGTCCGTGACGCTGCTCATCGACCTGCTGCACCTGGAGGATCAGACGGACCGGGCGGCGGAGGTGGCGCGCGACATGGCCGGGCTGGCGGAAGACCTGGTGCTGTCGGGCGACTACGACGATGCCGGCCGGGTCGCGGCGGCGCTGGCGGAGACGATCGCGAACGAGGCAGGCGGCGGGCCGCTGCGGGAGGCGGCCCGGCGGGCGCTCGACGACCTCGCCGACTCGATCGCGCTGCGCGAGATGGCCGGGCTGGTCGAGGAGCTGGACGAGGCGCAGATGGCGGCCGTCGGGGCGCTGTGCCGCGCGATCGGCCCGGCCACGGTCGAGTCGCTGCGCGACGTCGCGGCGGCGGAGACGCCGGGCCCCGGCGCGCGGCGTGCGGCCGATCTCATCGTCGCGTTCGGCGCCGGCGCGGTCCCGCGGCTGGCGCCCCTGGCGGCCGACCGCCGGTGGCAGGTGCAGGTCGCCCTGGCGGGCCTCCTCGGACGCCTCGCCTCGCCGGCCGGCGTCCCGTATCTGCAGGGGCTCGTGCGCGGCGGCCATCCGCAGGTGGCGCGCGCCGCCGTTACCGCCCTGGCCGACATCGACGACCCGTCGGCCGCCCGGGCGCTGCACACGGTGCTGCGGGCGGCGACCGGCGATGTCCGTCAGGCGGTGATCGACGCGCTGGTCAGCGATCCCGATCCGCGCCTGGTCCCGCTGATCGTCCGGATCCTGGCCGAGAGCCAGCCGCTCGGGCGGGATCACGACGTCGTGCTCCAGGCGCTCGGCGCGCTCGGGGCGGCCGGCAGCGATCGGGCGGTGCCGGCGGTGACGGCCGTCATGCAGGCGCGGAGCCTGTTCGCCCGGCGGAAGACACGCGTGCTGGCCGAGACGGCGGTCGGGACCCTGGTGCGGATCGCCTCGCCGTCTGCGCAGGCGGCGCTGGACCACGCGGGCGTGTCGGGCCACCGGGCCCTGCGGCGGGCCGCGCGCGCCGCGCGGCCGCGCGCCGTCCCGGGCGCCGCGGCCAGCTGATGGCGCGCGGCTCCGCGACCATGCGGTGAGGAGTGATGGATCCCAATCGCGCCGATGACATGGTCCGCAGGCTGGCGGCGGCGCTCCGCGCCGTCGAGCTGTACTCCCCGGGCCATCCGCTCGTGCAGCGCAGCGTCGCCACGCTGGCCGCCAGCTGCCAGCAGGCGCTGCAGACGGCGCCGGCGGTCACCATCGGCTTTCTGGGCGACGAGGTCGTCGTGGACGACGTCCGGCTGGCGAAGTCGTCCGCGTCGCTGGCCGGCTTCGTCCGCGGCCTGCGGGACCGCGACATCGAGAAGATCACCGTCGTGCACGGCGTGGCGCCGGAGGAATTCCGCGCGTTCGTCGAGATCCTCGCCGATCGATCGTCGACGGTGCCGGTGCCCCGGCGGCTCGCCCGCGATGCGCGCCACATCACGGTCGGCCAGATCGTCGTCGAGGACGAGGACGACAACCAGATCGGGATCGCGGCGGCGCGGCGCGTGTACCGCACGGCCGTCGAGACGGCCGAAACGCTGTGGAACGCGGCGAAGGCGGGCGAACAGCCGGATCCCCGCTCGGCACGGAAGATCATCGAGAGCATGGCGAGGCTGGTGACCGAGGACCGGACGTCGCTGATGGCGCTCACCGCCCTCAAGAAGTACGACAACTACACGTTCACGCACATGGTGAACGTCTCGGCGCTGGCGATGGCGCAGGCGCGCGCCCTGGACATCGAGGGGCCGCTGCTGCGCGAGTTCGGCTTCGCGGCGCTGATGCACGACATCGGCAAGGTCAACACGCCGCTCGAAATCCTCAACAAGCCGGACCGGCTGAACCGCGAGGAGTTCGCGATCATGCAGCGCCACGTGGTGGACGGGGCGCACATCCTGCGCCGCACCCCCGAAATGCCGGCGCTGGCGCCCATCGTCGCCTTCGAGCACCACCTGAAGCAGGACCTCAGCGGATACCCCGAGCAGATCGGATCCCGGAAGCTGAACCTCTGCACGACGATCGTCAGCATTGCCGACGTGTTCGACGCGCTGCGCAGCAACCGCCCGTACCGGCGGGGCCTGCCGACCGAGCGGATCCGGGCGATCATGCACGAGCAGGGCAACCCGGCCTTTCATCAGACGCTGCTGAAGCGGTTCGTCAACCTGGTGGGCCTCTTTCCGACCGGCAATCTGGTCCGGCTGAACACCGACGAGCTGGCCGTCGTCACGGCGGAACATCCGACCGACCCGTTCCGGCCGCAGGTGAAGGTGATCGTCGACCCCCGGGGAGAGCGGCTCGAAGCGCCGGTGCTCGCCAACACCTGGGAACGGGACGCGCGCGGCGAGCATCCGCGCGCCGTGGTCGAGGCGGTCGATCCGGAGCCGCTCGGCATCGACCCGCTCGTGTACCTGCAGGGCGGCGAGTGACCTCTCCGATGCGCGAGCGGACCGACGCCACGCCGCCCGACACGCTCGACCCCGAACGGGCCGAGCGGCTCGCCGACTTCGCGCGCGCCTGCCGCGCGGCGGCGCGCGCCGTCGTCCTGTACCCGCCGGCGCACCCGGCGATCACCGTCGCGCTGGGACGGCTGACCGACCTGACCGCGCGGATCACCGCGGACGGGCCGCTCGTCGTGAGCGTGCTGCCCGATGGCCTCCTCGTCGACGGCCGCGGGTCCGCCCGCGCGGAGACGGCGGTCGTCGAGCTCGCGGGGCTGCTGCACGCGCACGCCATCGGCGCCCTCACCGTCGCGCCCGGCATCGACGCCGACGGGTGGCGCCGGTTCCTCGAACTGCTCGGCCAGGCGCCCGACGCCGTGCGCGGCGAGGGAGGGATCGCGCGCGCCTGGACGACCGCCGGCGGCCGCGGCGTGGAGCTGACCGAGATCGACTACGCCGAGGTGCTGCGCGAGAAGGTGGCCGGGGAGGAGGCCGGCTGGGCGGCGATCGTCACCGCCTGCCTGGAGGGCCGCACGCCGCTCGAGTCGGACGCCCTGCGGGCGATCCTCGACGCGCCGGGCGGCGCGGCGCGGCTCGGCGCGCTGGCGGCGCGGCTCGATCGCCGGGCGGACGGGGCCGGCGAGGCGGCCGGGCGCGTGCCGGCGCTGCGGCGGCTGCTGGCCGGCCTGGCGGAACTGGCACCCGGCGACGCGCCGGCGCCCGACACCGTGGCCGCCGGCGTCGGTGCCGTGCTCGACGCGCTGCCGCCCGATCTCGTCGTCTCGCTGATCGACGGGCCGCAGGAGGAAGAGGCCCCGGCCGCGGAGGTCGTCACGCCGGTGATCGGACACGCACCGGACGCCGCGCTCGCGCACGTCGTGGCCCGGTCGGTCGTGGCCGACCGATCGGCGAGCGCCCGCCTCGTTCAGGCATTCCGGTCGCTGGTGCCCGATGCGGACCGGCGGCAGCGCCTCGTGCGCCTCGTACGCGGCGAGGTCGAGGAATCGCCGCTCGGGCTGGACGAGGACTTCGAGAGCCTCTGGGGCGAAGTCGCCGATCTGCTGACCTCGTATTCCGACACGCCGTTCGTCGGCGATGCGTACGGGCGCGAGCTGTCGATCGCGCGGGCGCAGGCGGCCGGCATCGACCAGATTCACGACGATCCGCCCGAGCAGGTGGCCGACTGGCTGCGGACGGTGCTGCCGTCGGCCGTGCAGACGCTGGATCAGCGGCTGCTGCTCGACCTGCTCGCCATCGAAGACGATCCCGGACGCTGGCAGGCCCTGCTCGGCCCGGTCGTGTCGCAGGTCGGGGACCTGCTGCTGGTCGGCGATTTCGCGGCGGCGGGCCAGCTCGTGTCGGCGCTCACCGCCGAGGCCGCGGCCACCTCCCCGCGGCACCGCGAGCGGCAGCCGGACGCGGCGGAGGCCCTCACCCGCCTCGCGACCGGCCCGATGATGGCGCACATTGCGGGCCACCTGCAGACGATCGACGCGCAGGCGTTCGAGCAGGTGAAGAGCCTGTGCCTCGCGCTCGGCGAGGTGGTGATTGCTCCGCTGGCCGAGGCGCTGTCGACCGAGGAGCGCGACGAGGCGCGACGGCGGCTGACCGATCTGCTGCTCGCCTTCGGGAAGACGGGCCGGCAGGCGGTCGAACGGCTCAGGACCTCGGCGAACCCGTCCGTGCGTCGCACGGCCGCGTCTCTGCTGCGGGCGTTCGGCGGGAGCGAGGCGCTGCCCGATCTGGCCGCGCTGCTCGACGATCACGAGCCGGCGGTCCAGCGCGAGGCGATTCGTGCGATCCTGGCCATCGGCAGCGAGACGGCGTACGCGGTGCTGGCCCGCGCGCTCACCTCGGGGACGCCGCGCTCGCGCATGCTCCTCATGCGGGCCGTCGGGTCGCTGCGCGACGAGGCGCCCGCGCCGCTGCTGATGCACCTCGTCCGCACGATGGACGGGCGGGGCGACCTGGGCGACGTGTACCTGCGGGCGATCGAGATGCTCGGCGCGGTCGGCGACCAGTCGAGTGTCGCGGTGCTCGAGCGGGCGCTCTACCGCGGCGACTGGTGGGCGCCGCGGCGGACGAGCCTGCAGCGGCACGCCGCGGCCGGCGCCCTGGCGCGCATCGACGCCGCCGACGCGCGCCGCGCCCTCGAGCAGGCGGTCGAAGGCGGCCCGCGCGGCGTCCGCGCCGCCGCCCGGGCGCAGCTGAAGGCCCGCGCATGAACAGGATCCGCCCATGACCGACGACGCCCGGCTGGCCGCGTCGGCCGACGATCTCGTGCGGCGCCTCGCCGCCGCGCTTCGCTCGTCCCAGCTGTACACGAGCGGTCATCCGATCGTCGGCCGGAACGCCGCCGCCTTCGCCGAGGTGCTGGCGCTGTTCCATGCGCGCCAGGCCCAGGTCACGATCGGCCTGGTCGGCGACGATCTGGTCGTCCAGGGGATCCCCGTGTCGCGGGCGGCCGACACGCTCGGCGACCTGATGAAGCGGCTCCGGGCGGCCGGCGTCGAGCGGATCGCCATCGCGCGGGACGTGAGTGACGACGAGCTGGCGGCGTTCGTGCGTGGGCTCGGCGAGCTGGCCGCGCAGGGCGAGGGCGACCGGGCCGCGGACCGCCTCTTCTTTCCGCATATCCGGGTCGGCCGCCTCGAGGTCGACGGCGGCCACGCCACCGACGCTGCCGGCCAGGAAACCGTCCGGCAGCTGTACGGCAACGCGGTGTCGCTGGCCGGCCACGTCTGGCAGCAGGCGGCCGGGGGCACGCCCCCGGAACCGGCAGCGGTGCGGGCCGCCATCGACAGTCTGGCCCGCGCCGTCGCCCGCAACCGGACGGCGCTCGTCGCGCTGACCGCGCTGAAGCGCTACGACGATTACACGTTCACGCACATGGTCAACGTCTCGATTCTGACCATGGCCCAGGCGCGCAGCCTCGGGATCGACGGCGCGCTGCTGCGGGAATTCGGGCTCGCGGCGCTCATGCACGACATCGGCAAGGTACGGACCCCGGTGGAGATTCTCAACAAGCCGGACAGCCTCACCCCGGCCGAATTCGCCGTCATGAAGCGCCACACGATCGACGGCGCGGAAATCCTGCGCGAGACGCCGGAAATGCCCGCGCTCGCGCCGATCGTCGCCTTCGAGCACCATCTGCGCCTCGACGGCGCCGGCTACCCGGACGGCGTCGCCCGGTCGTCGCTCAACCTCGGGACGATGCTGTGCAGCGTCGCGGACGTGTACGATGCGATGCGGTCGCAGCGGAAGTACCAGGACGCCTTCCCGACCGATCGCATTCTCGCGGTGCTGCAGCGCAACGACGGCCGGCAGTTCGATCAGCGCCTCGTCCGCCGCTTCGCGCAGCTCATGGGGATCTACCCGCCGGGCACCGTCGTCCGGCTCGACACCGACGAGATCGCCATCGTGCAGCGGACGTTCCCGGCCGACCCCTACCGGCCCCACGTCCGCATCCTGTTCGCGCCGGATCGGACCCCCCTCGAGACTCCGCGCGAGTGGAACCTCCTCGAAGCGGCCGCGCGCGGCGCGGCGCCGTCGGCGATCGTCGCGCCGGTCGACCCGGCCGAGTACGGCGTCGACCCGCTCGCCCAGCTGTAAGCCGTCCACCGCGCCGGCCGGCCGCGCGTCGGCCCGGGCGACGCGGCCTTCCGCACGCCTGAAGTGCCCTTCCCGGCACCACGGCTGCGGCCCGGCCGCCGACGAGCCCACGGCGCGGCCGGGCGACCGAAAACGCTGCGGGTCGCCCTGCCACGTCTGCTATTCTTACCGGGCGATTCCGCGCGCGGGCGCCCGTCGTGGGCGTCGCGCGCCGCGCCCGGCAGCGAACCAACCGGATGCCCTCGAGGAGACACGTCGAATGAAATGGCGCGCGCTCGCACTGCTGACGGCTATCGTCGCCCTGTCCGGGGCGCGTCCGTCGGCGCAGCCTCCCTCCCCGCTCGCTCAATCGATGGACGTCGCGTCGACGCCCCGGTCCCTGGCCGGCTGGGACGCCCGCGTCCACGCCATGCTGACAGACGGCCAGTTGAACATCAGCCGCATCCAGCGTGATTCGATGCTCGCCGGCCGCGTGCACGAGCGGTTGAACCAGACCTACAAGGGCCTGCCGGTCTTCGGCGGCCAGCTCGTCCGCCAGCTGGACGGCCGGACGCTCGTCAGCGTCTTTGGACGGTTTTTTCCGAACATCAGCGTCTCCACGCAGCCGGCCATCACGGCCGGGGCGGCCGCGCAGGACGCGGTGACCGCCCAGGGGCCGGATGCCGTGGCCTCCGGCACTCCCGTCCTCGGCATCCTGCCGACGCGTGGCGGCGGCGGCTACGTCCTCACCTACCGGATCCAGGTGCGGAGTCCGACCGACATTCAGCTCTATTACGTGAACGCCACGACCGGCGCCGTCGTGCAGCACGCCAGCCAGGTGGTCCACGACACGGCGTCACCCTCCGTCGGCATCGGCACCGGGGTCCTGGGCGATCAGGAGAAGATGAGCGTGGACCAGTCGGGCAGCACCTACCAGGCGGTCGACCTGCTGCGTCCCGCGCCGGAGTACACGCTGACGTTCAACGGCAGCGTCAGCCGCTTCAACGACTTCTTCACCACCGGCCAGGCCTCCCTGTCGGACGTCGCGACCAGTTCCAGCAACACCTGGACCGACGGCGCGGTCGTCGACGCGCACGCGTATCAGGGCTTCGTGTACGACTACTACTACAAGGTCATGGGCCGCCAGGGACTGGACGATGCGAACCACCAGGTGATCAGCATCGTCCATCCGCTGGCGCGTGCGGATCTGGCGCGGTTCAGCCCGGACATCATCGCCAACTACGTCAACAACGCCGAGTACCTCGGCAGCGGCTACGTGATGTACGGCGACGGCGACGGCACGCATTTCACCTATCTCTCCGGGGCGCTCGACGTCGTCGGGCACGAGCTGACTCACGGCGTGACCGATTACACGTCGCAGCTGGTCGAGCAGGACGAATCCGGGGCGCTCGCCGAGGCGTTCTCGGACATCATGGGGACGGCGATCGAGTTCTACTTCCGGCCGGAAGGGACCGGGCCGGGCAAGGCCGACTGGGTCATCGGTGAGGGGGTGACGCTGTCGCCCCCCGGCTACATCCGATCGCTGGCGGATCCGGAGGCCAACGGGTACCCCGATCACTACAGCCTGCTCCGCGACATCGGGACGAACGTGGACAACGGCGGGGTGCACGAGAATTCGACGATCGTGAGCCACGCGTTCTACCTCGCCGTCCATGGCGGGACCGACCGGGTGTCCGGCATCACAGTGCAGGGGGTCGGCGACGCGAACATCCAGGAGATCGCGAAGATCTTCTATCGAGCCTTCACGTTCATGCTGGGACCCGATTCGCAGTTCATCGATGCCCGCAACGCGACCCTGCAGGCGGCGACCGACCTGTACGGGGCCGGAAGCAGCCAGTACACCCAGGTGCAGCAGGCCTGGAACGCCGTGGGAGTCCAGTGATGCGCGTCCGTCCGCTCGTATCCGCGTTCAGCTTCGTCTTCGTCGTGCTCTGCGCCGCGGGCGCCGGCGCCCAGACCGCACCGGCCACGCCCGCCGGCCCCGCCCCGGCCGGCTGGGGCAGCGCCACCGTGCGCCTCGGCGTGAACGCCGGCCTGCAGGCCGGCGCGTCCGGCTTCACCGAGAACTCCACGCTGCAGATCTACCAGGAGAACGCCCCGCTGACGGTCGCCTACGGCACGAAGAGCGGCCTCCTGTTCGACGGCAGCCTCGGCGTCCACGTGAAGGGGCGGTTCGGCCTCGGCGTGGCGATGTCCTACTCGCGCGCGACACTGGCCGGCCAGGTGCACGCCGGGATCCCGAATCCCTTCGTGTTCGGCGTTCTCCGGCCGGTTGACGGCACCGCGTCCGGCCTGCGGCGCACGGAAATCGGCACGCATCTCCAGGCGTTGTACCTGCTGCCGATGAACCGGCGGGTCGACCTGATGCTGTCGGGCGGGCCGTCGATTCTGTACGTGCAGCAGGACCTCGTCACGAACGTCAATTTCTCGCAGACCTATCCCTACGACACGGCGACCTTCCAGAGCGCAACGCTCACGCGCGTGAAGAAGTCGGCGGTCGGCTTCAACGTCGGCGTCGATCTCAGCTGGCGGCTGACTCGCCGGATCGGCGTCGGTGCCATGGTGCGGTACACGCGCGCCACCGTCAGCCTCCCGGTCACCGGCCAGCCGTCGATCAGCGCCCACGCCGGCGGCTTCCAGGCCGGCGCCGGCCTCCGCCTGATGTTCTGATCCGCCCCGATGCCAGCCGCGAGCCGCGTCCACGACGTCCCGTTCGCCACCCGCGTCCTCGCCGTCGTCCGGGCCATCCCGGCCGGGCGAGTCGCGACGTACGGCGACGTGGCGAAGCTGGCCGGCCGGCCGAGGGCCTGGCGGGCGGTCGGCAACGTCATGCGCACCTGTCGCCGCCCCGACGTCCCCTGCCATCGGGTGATCGCCGCAGGCGGGAGGCTGGGCGGCTATGGCGGCCAGGAAGCCCTGAAGCGGGCGCTGCTCCAGGCGGAAGGCGTCCTGCTGGCCGGCAGCCGTGTCCGGGAGCTGGCCCGCGTCCGCTGGACCGCGCCGCGCCGGGGCGCCGGCTCCGGCCGCCGGTCCAGGCGGCGTTCCTGAGACGACGGAGAGCCGCCGGACGGCGCCCCCACCCCAGGCGATCGTCACTCCGCGTGCCGGATTTTCCCCGGGGCAGGCAACGCAAGCGCCCCTGATTCCCGTCTAAGAAGCCAGGAGACACGTGCAGGCGGCAGACGCGGAACTGGTGACGAGGTGCCGGAACGGCGAGCCGGCTGCCTTCGAGGAGCTGTACCGGCAGCACGCGGGACGTCTGTACAACCTCGCGTACCGCATGGCGGGCACGCCGGCCGACGCGGAGGACCTGCTCCAGGAGATCTTCCTGCTGGCCCATCGGAAGCTGGACAGCTTCAAGGGCGAGTCGGCGCTGTCGACCTGGCTCTACCGACTGGCCATGAACGTCTGCCTCGACTTCGTCCGGAGCCGTCAGGTGCGGGCGGGCCGGCTGACCGACTCGCTGGACGACGACCGGCCCGGGGGGCCGCCGGCGCCGCAGACGCTGCCGCCGGACAGCGTGGCCAGGCTGGATCTCGAGCGGGCCATCGCACAGCTGCCGGACGGCTGCCGGACGGCGTTCCTGCTGCACGACGTGGAGGGGCTCGAGCACCACGAAGTGGCCGCGATCCTCGGGGTGAGCACCGGCACGTCGAAATCGCAGGTGCACAAGGCGCGGGTCAGGATCCGGCTGTTCCTCGCCCGGCGGCACGCGGCGGTGGCTGAGTGAGTGGACTGACATGACAGGCTGCGAGCGGTATACGGACCTCATCGGCGACGAGGTGGACGGGACGCTGGACGTGCGCGCCCGGCCCGATCTGGAGCAGCACCTGGCGGCCTGCCCGTCGTGCCGCGCCCTGCTCGCCGACCTGCGTCGGATTCGCGCCGCGGCGGGACAGCTCGAGCGGCTGGAGCCGCCCGCGCACGTCTGGCCCCGCCTGGCCCGCCGGATCGAGGCGGAGCGGGCGACGGGACGGCCGGGCGGCCACCGGGTCGGCTGGCTCGGCCCCGCGTGGCGGTTCGGACTCGCGGCGGCGGCGGTCGTGGCCGTGGCGGTCGTGAGCGGGTGGGCGGTCTGGCTGGTCGATCATCGCGGCGCCGGTCCGGCCGTCCAGACGCCGGCGGCCGTGTCGGCCGCGGCGCCGGCCACGGCGGCGGCCGGGGCCACGCCGGCAGCGGTGGCCGGCGAGCTGAAACTGGCCGCGGAGCACTACGAGAAGG